>QMCD01000061.1_pt1 | contig 149870 bp, 143 predicted proteins | sample 1821841 | NCBI WGS metagenome assembly QMCD01 (sample SAMN01991225, study PRJNA193472) | Termite gut metagenome, whole genome shotgun sequencing project. | isolation source: worker | host: Macrotermes natalensis
GATGTGCCGCGCGAGGAAGTCGAGAACGGCTTTGAGGAAATGAGGGACATTGAGAATGTCGAGGAAGAGGTAATCGAAGAGATAGTTGAGATGAAGGAGGAAGCACCTGCGCTGCCCGGCGGAATCGCGACATTTGCAAATGGCTATGAAGGCGATTTCATCACAGACCCATTTATTTATGCGAGAAATGTACATGGCGGCTCCTGGGTGGTTAATAACTATGCCAATCATTGGGAAAGTCATGCAAATTTCGCGATAATGGCTGCATTCGAGAATAATTACCAAAAGTGCTGCGGTCCCGTAGCTATCACGAATTTGATAAAAATGTATGGCAATAAGTATAATGAAACCACAATCAAGAACACAGGGAACGGGATGGTCTTCAACAAGGTAATGGAAGCAAATACTCAATACTACAATGATGTTGATGGAACGTACACCCACAAAGCCGATAGTTTTATAAAAGATTCTTTCCAAAAATACGATATTTCAGTTCGGACTTATGGAACAACTGCAGATGTGGGTTATCCAATCAACTATGGGAATGTAGTAAATGCTGTCGGGAAGAATCCTGATGGAACCGACTCAGATTATCGCCTTATGTACATTATGTTGGATGTAAATGATTATTTTGAATACGCGAATCCCTATGCTGACGACCATTCTGTGGTTGGCTATGCTTACACGCGCATAAGGAAAACCGATTTCAGCAGATACGAATCATTCATCAAAATTGCAGATGGCGTAAGCACCAGCGGAAGATATCTTGACATCCAACTGCTTGGAACAGATTTGGATACTAATAAAAATCCGAAGCACACGTATTGGGAAGTCAACTTCCACTAAGGAGGACAAGATGAAAGCTTCCAAACGCATATTGAGGACAGTACTCCTTGTTCTCTTAATTCTACCTATTCTCCTAAGCCTTTCTTCCTGCAATGGAAACAAGCCTTTCAACCTTAATGCGGATAACATCAATTATATAAAATTCAAAGGGCAATTTCGCTTTCTCTCCCGCAAAATATACAAAGGAAGACCCTGAATTCTATGAGCTGATTGACCTTGTCAATTCTTTTGAATATGAAAGCAGTGAGGATGGAATTCGTTATAATGCATCTTCAGGACAACATTCCGAAGTCAGGTTTGGAGAAGAATTGATTTTTCGTATTGGTTATGTTAGGGGACCGGCAGAGGGTGAAGGAATAGAGTACAGGGTGATTACTAACTGCTATGGTGAAAGCCACAAAGACCCGCCTTATACATATATATCAAAAGACACAGAGTTTTGTGAAAGACTGATGGAATACGGCTTCCCCGGCTGGACACTGGAATGGGAGAATGCCGAAAGAGAAGCTACATGGGGCGGCCAATGAAAGGTTTGGGGTTTCGGAAGGATAACCTAAATATTTAAGAAAGGGGGTTGTTTATTAAGCAAGTATTCCTTCGTCCCAATATCCACCCCTTGTATATTGTTAAATAAAAAACTTGAAAAAACACAAAATATAGTATTGCAATTTTGCAAGAACGGTGATATAGTATAAACACGCTCCTGTAACTGACGGATTTTTGTGGAAATAACCACAAGGAAGCAGGAGAGAGTTTATGTCGACCGTCTGGGCAGTATCGATTAGTCGATGCTGCCTTTTTATTTTAGTTGTTTCAATACACTAAACCGCGGGGAGGGATAACGGTGAAATCATACGCACAGCTTCTTGACGGGGCGATAATTATAAATGAGGATTTTGACAATTCCGCGTGGGGGACCTTCCGTGGCAGAGCTTGGAAAGAGAGCATCGATGTGCGTGATTTCATCATGCATAACTTTGCGCCGTATAGCGGCGATGAAAGCTTCCTTGCTTTGCCGACTGAGCGTACGAATAGGCTTCTTTCAAAATTTGAGGCGCTTCTGAGAAGAGAGGCGGAAAAGCTCGGCGTTTTGAAGATAGACAACGAGACGATTATCACGCCCACTTCCTTTGCACCGGGCTATCTTGATAAGGACGATGAGATAATCGTGGGCTTGCAAACTGACGAGCCGCTGAAGCGCGCGTGTAATCCTTTCGGCGGCATGAGAATGGTGAAAGAGGCCTGCGCGGCTTACGGGTATAAGGTCTCGCAGAAGATAGAGGACGAGTTCAAATACAGGAAAACACACAATGATGCGGTGTTTGACGCATATACGCCCGAGATAAAAAAGGCGCGCCATATCGGCATTATCACCGGTCTGCCGGATGCCTACGGACGAGGGAGAATCATCGGAGACTACCGCCGCGTTGCGCTCTATGGCATAGACAGGCTGATTGAGGAGAAGGAAAACGACAAGAACAGAATCGGCGAGATGGGCTATTCCGATGAGAAGCTGCGCCTTGCCGAGGAGATAAGCGAGCAAATTCGCGCGCTTGAAGACATCAAAACAATGGCGGCGGCATATGGCTTTGATATTTCCGAGCCGGCGAGAACAGCCAGAGAGGCCGTGCAATGGCTTTATTTCGCCTACCTTGCCGCAATCAAGGAGCAAAACGGCGCGGCGATGAGCCTCGGCAGAGTTTCAAGCTTTCTCGATGTATATTTTGAGCGGGATTTGAAAGCGGGAATCCTCAACGAAAGCGGCGCGCAGGAGATAATCGACGATTTCGTGCTGAAGCTGCGCATGGCGCGCCACCTGCGCACGCCGGAGTATAACGAGCTTTTTGCGGGCGACCCGATGTGGATAACCGAGGCCGTCGGCGGAATGGCGGAGGATGGCAGAACGCTCGTCACAAAAACAAGCTACAGAATGCTGCACACGCTTTACAATCTCGATTCCTCACCGGAGCCAAACCTCACGGTGCTGTGGTCAAAGGATTTGCCCGAGAATTTCAAGAAATACTGCGCTAAGGTCAGTTGCGACACAGACGCGATTCAATATGAAAACGATGACATTATGAGACCGGCCTTCGGCGACGATTACTCTATCTCCTGCTGTGTTTCCGCGATGAGAACCGGCAAGGATATGCAGTTCTTCGGCGCGCGGGCAAATATTGCGAAGCTAGTCCTCATGGCTGTAAACGGCGGGCGCGACGAAATAAGCGGGGAGCTTTACGGCCCGGAAATGCCTGTGTGGGAGGAGGATTATCTAGACTACGAAAAGCTTGCCGAAAGGCTTGAGATATACCGTCACTGGCTGGCGAAGACCTATGCCGCTGCGATGAATGTAATCCACACGATGCACGACAGATACGCCTATGAAAAGGTGCAGATGGCTCTGCACGACAGCGAGGTGCGCCGCCTCATGGCCTTCGGCATAGCCGGCATGAGCTGCATGGCAGATTCTCTTTCGGCGGTGAAATATGCTAGGGTTAAATGCGTCAGAAACGAGAAAACGGGTCTAGTTACGGATTATACCGTAGAGGGGGATTATCCCAAGTTCGGCAATGATGACGACAGAGTGGATTCCATCGCGCAGGAGCAGGTTCGGGCTTTCTATGAGGAGCTTATGAAGCTTCCGCTGTACAGAGATGCGAAGCACACGCTCTCGATTCTCACAATCACATCGAACGTGATGTATGGCAAGAAAACAGGCAGCACGCCGGACGGCAGGAAAATCGGCGAGCCGCTCGCCCCGGGCGCAAACCCGATGTCCGGCAGGGATACCTCGGGCGCGTTGGCGTCACTGAACTCCGTTGCGAAGCTCCGCTATGATTATTGCATGGACGGCATATCGAACACATTCTCCGTCACGCCGGATTCCCTCGGAAAAACCTGCGATGAAAGAAAGCAAAATCTCGTCGCAATCCTCGACGGATACTTCATTCAGGGCGCACATCACATAAACGTGAACGTTTTCAACAGAGCGAAGCTCATAGAGGCAATGGAAAACCCGGAGAGGTATCCGAACCTTACCATCAGAGTTTCGGGCTATGCGGTGAATTTCCACAGGCTCTCCATTTGCCAGCAGCGCGAGGTTATCAGCAGAACCTTCCACGATGCCATATGACGCTTGAGCCGATAAAGGGGAGGATACACTCCATGGCTTCGGGCGCTGTGGACGGCCCGGGCATGAGGTGCACGGTGTTTATGCAGGGCTGCCCGCTCAGGTGTGTATACTGCCACAACCCCGACACATGGAAGCCCTCAGGCGGCACGGAAATGACCTCAAAGGAGCTTTTCAGGAAGCTGTATCGTCTCGCGCCGTATTTTGCCGCAGGCGGCGGAGTGACCGTATCAGGCGGCGAGCCGCTCATGCAGGCCGAATTCGTAACCGAGCTTTTCAAGCCGCTGCGTGCCACGGGAATCCACACCGCGCTTGATACCTCCGGCATTATCGCCGGCGAGCGTGCCGAAGATCTGCTGGAGCACACGGATTTGGTGATTGCCGATATAAAATTCGCCTCGGCTGAAGAATATAAAACACACACCGGTGCAGACATGAACACGGTTATGGAATTTCTGCGGCTCACCGAGCGCATGAATATCCCGCTGTGGGTTCGGCATGTCGTGGTTCCCAATCTCAACGATAACGCCGAAGATATGAGACAGATTAGCGAGCTGGCCGGCGGGTTTTCAAATCTGAAAAAGCTTGAGTTCCTGCCGTTTCACAATATGTGCCGTGAGAAATATGAGGAGCTTAATATAGATTTCCCATTAAAAGACACGCCGAACATGAGCAAGGAAAGATTGGCAGAGCTTGAAAAAAGCACCTTATAGGTGCTTTTTTAATGCGGTCCAGTTTTTGAATATTTCGGCGACGCTTCTCGCGGCCTCCGCAGAGAAATCCGAAGTATATTTCATGCGGAAGAAATTCCGTGCCTGCTCATCTGTCCGGAATTCCTGCAATGCCTCGCCGGAGAGGTCGTTGTAATGGTTCTCATGTATAATCATCTGTTTCGGGAAGCGTGAGGGTTGGGCGCGTTCAAGCTGCCGCTTCGTTGGGTAGCCCATCACGAGCATAGAGACGGGCGCGACATATTCAGGCAGATTGAAAAGCTCTTGATGAGTTTCCCAGTTTTCGAGAATATCGCCGATATAGCAGGAGCCGAGGCCGAGGCTGTCCGCCGCGACGCACGCCGTATGAGCGGCTATGACGGCGTCGTTCGTTGCCAGCAAGAGATCGCTCAAGTCAGGCGCGGCGGGAGAGAGACCTGCTTGCTCGAATTTTCTAACCCAGCGCCTGTAATCCGCGAGGAAAACCAATACTACCGGAGCTGTGGCAATGAACGGCTGATTATCACAGCTCACGGCGAGAATATCCTTCTTCGCCTGGTCTGTAACATCAATTATGGTATAGAGCATGGAGTTGCCCGCTGTCGGCGCGCGCATGGCGGCGGCAAGAATTTTCTCTTTTATTTCTGAGGGCACATCCTTTGGTTCAAATTCGCGCATGGATTTCCTATCCATGAGAACTGTCATAGCTTCATTCATAATTGCCTCCTATAAATTCTGCGATTTCTCGATGCAGGCTTTCACGGCGGCAATCACGGCGCCTCGGAAGCCTTTTTCCTCAAGCACCCTGACAGCCTCAATCGTCGTCCCTGCGGGCGAGCAGACCATGTCCTTCAGCTCGCCAGGGTGATTGCCCGTTTCGAGCACCATCTTGGCGCTGCCAAGCACCGATTGCGCCGCGAAGGTATATGCCTGCGCCCTCGGCAGCCCGCCCTCGACGGCCGCGTCGGCGATGGCTTCAATCAGCATGAAAACATAAGCCGGAGAGCTTCCGCTTGCGCCTACAACGGCATCGAACAACCGCTCGGGAACAACCTCCGCCTTGCCGAAGCTTGAAAAAAGTGAAACCACGAATTCCATATCAGCTTCGCTCACATTTTCATTTGCACAGAGCGCCGTCATGCCCTCTCCGACGAGCGCGGGGGTATTCGGCATTGTGCGTATGACGGGAATACTATCGCCGAGCGTCTCTGCGAAATATTCAAGCGAACGCCCGGCGATAATGGAGACGAACAGCTTGTCCTGCGAGGCAACGGAAGAAATCTCCTCCAGCACGCTTTCTATCACCTGCGGCTTAACCGCGAGAAAGACTATATCCGCCTCTCTCACAAGCTTGGCGTTGCTCTCTATAATACATACGCCGAGGCTTGCCGCTTTTTCGAGCGCCGTAGACGAAGAATCCGCCGCGATGATGCTTAAATCCTCGCCGCTTCCGTTATTTTTAATGCCGGTAATAATGGCCGACGCCATGTTTCCGAACCCGATGAACCCGATGGTTTTGCTCATAATATCCCCCTAAAATTCATTTTTGAGGCTTCTGGAGAAAAGCTCCTCCAAAGTCTCCTTAGCGTCTCGCTGCTTGTAGATTATATCGTGAACTCCGCTGCAAATCGGAAGCGAGATATAGTGCTTCTCCGCCAGCAGCATAATCGCCTTTGCGGTGTAGTGCCCCTCGGCGAGGTCGGCATACTCGCCGCCGCTTATCAGCATTTCGCCGTACCTTCTGTTGTGGCTGTACTTTGAAAAGATGGTGGCCTCATAGTCGCCGAGATGGCAAAGTCCATATGCTGAAAGCTCACTGCCGCCAAGCGCTTTGATGAGCCGCGCAACCTCTCTTGTGCCGCGTGACATCAGCGCGCCCTTAAGAGAAGAAAGCCCCAAGGCGTCAAGCATGCCGGCGGCAATGCCTATAACGTTCTTCGCCGCCGCGCCGATTTCATTGCCGATTAAGTCGCGGCCGTAATAGAAGCGAATCAATTCGCTTGAAAATCCCGCGACGAGCCTTTCCTTGACGCTCTCATCGGCGCTGTCGATTACCATGCAGTTCGGCGTGCCTGAATAAAACTCCTGCACATGCCCCGGCCCAAGCCATACCGCGACGGCATTGCTTTCATCGGCGGATTCCGCCACAATCTCCGAAAGCCGCTTGCCTGTGCCGATTTCAATTCCCTTCATGCACAGCACAAAGGTTTTGCCGGCGGGCGAAAACGGTTTCATTTCCTCCATCAGCGCGCGCAAGCCCTGTGAATTGACTGATATTATGTTGACGTCGGCTTCCAGTGCCTCACCTAGGCTTGTTGAGAGCCTTATCTCCGCAGGAAGCTCCAGCACGGCGTTGCGCCTGGTGTCCATGAGAGCTTTCATCGTTTTAGAAGCTTCCCTGCCATACAGCAGCACATCATGGCCGATTCTGTTCAAATACCAAGCTATAAAGCTGCCCCAGCGTCCGCAGCCTATGACAGAAATATTCATACATTCTCCTCATGTTTAATCAAATAGATAATACCACAATCCGCGTGAAAATAAAATGTAAAAGTCTCTTCCAAATAAAAAGAGAATGCTGTATAATTAAGCTATATAATTCGTAGTATTTGATGAGGGTAGGTTGCGAAGAGATGAAAGAGAGCGAAAGTAGGCATAAAAGCGATGAATATGTGCTGAAGCACAGTGAAGTTAAGCTGCGGAAGAAATCTGTTCTTGCCGCGGTTCTTGCTGTCTGCATGGTGCTCACGGTGGTTATTCCCGCTTCGGCGTCGATAATCGCGGAGACGGATAACGCGAGGCTTCTCGCCGACGCCGGCGAATTCACCGCGGTTGACGAGGGGCTAATCACAGAAGAGAGTGAAGCCGGGATAGTAATTGCTGAGGAGCCGGAGGCGCCTGCCGAAGAAGGACCGGAAGACCCAACCGAGCCACAGATAAAGACTTTCACCGTGACCTATGATATGTCGCCGTTTCCCTCTTTCACCGAAGAGGTGGAGGAGGGCACATTTCCGAAGAATGTGCCGGAGGTCAGTTATCCGCAGGCAGTTTTCCTGGGGTGGTATTCGCCGGACGGCATGACCTCACTCAGCCCGCACTACACGCCTGTATATGAAGACACGACCTACAGAGGCAAGTTTGACAGAAATATCAGAGATTTGCTGACATTTGACGACGTGAACCATGCAGCGTATATGAACGGCTTCTCGAACGGAACCTTTGCACCGTTAAAGGCGATGAGCCGCGCGGAGGCAGCGCAGGTGTTCTATTCGCTGCTGAAGCACAAGGATTATGAAGTTAAAGCCTTCAGTGATGTGGGCGCGAATAAATGGTACGCGAAGCCTGTGGGTGTGATGGCGACGCTCGGTGTGATAAACGGTTACGCAGACGGAAACTTCTCTCCCAATGCGTCAATTACGAGGGCGGAGTTCGTTAAGATGGCGTCGGCGCTTGATAATCTTGAAAGCACGGATATAAGCTTCACGGATGTGAGCGAGAGCCACTGGGCATATGATTACATTTCCTCGGCAGTCTCTAAGGGCTGGATAGACGGCTACACAGAAAAGGACGGCAGCCAGACCTTCCGCCCGAGCAACCCGATGAAGCGTGAGGAGGCTGTCACAATTGTGAACCGCATTCTTGGGCGCTATCCGGCCTCTGACATAAAATCAAAGAAAAACGTCAAGAATTTCTATGATGTTTTCAGCACAAGCTGGTCTTACGGGCAGATTATTGAAGCTACGACCGAGCATACCGTTTCAAGCACAGACACAGCCGCGCAGAAGGAAGAGTGGGAAAGCTACGCCGAAGACGTAAAGACGGAGAAATCCTTCTGGCTCATAGACGGCAGTGATAAATACTACGTCAATGGCAGCACGAGGAAATTTGTGCGCGGCCCGACGACAATCGACGGCGTGCAGTATCAGTTCGACAGCAGCACGGGCAAGGCCTTCACGGGCTGGAAGCAGGTGAACGGCTGGAAGCGGTACTATAAGCATGGCCTGATGATGGAAGATATTTCAAAGGAAGGGCTTGTCACCGGGCCATACTATATCAAGGTATATAAGCCGTGGAATTATCTGATTATTTACGCGAAGGACGGCAACAACGGCTACACAATCCCTGTCAAGGCGATGATAACCTCCTGCGGCGTGACCACGCCCACGGGAACCTACTACACGCCATACAGATACAGGTGGCTGAGAATGGAGGGCTATACCTGGGCGCAGTGGTGCACGCAGATAATCGGCAGCTATCTTTTCCACTCAGTGCCGAACTGGACTTACAGCAACCTTGATTTGGAGGTAGACGAGTATAACCACCTCGGTGAAACGCGCTCTATGGGCTGCATAAGGCTGACCTGTGAAGATGCCAAGTGGATTTATGACAACTGCCAGCTTGGCACGCAGGTATTCATCTCGGCGGTGGAGACCTCCGGTCCGCTGAAAAAGCCGACGTCACTCAAGCTGCCAGCATGGCACACATGGGACCCGACGGACCCGACTGCGCATTATATGTGTGACCAACGCGGCTGCCATTAGAAAAGCAAGTAAACAGGAAATTCTTTTCCTTGCCTTATGCGGGGAAAAGAATTTGTTTTTTCGGGAGGAAAAGCAAAGCAACAGATTGACAAAGGAACAAATGTTTGCTAGAATAAGAGCAGTCTGAAGCGAGAGGGGATTTGCGCGTGGAGAAGTATAATAACGAGATTTTCAGCGGCAAAACGGGCACGGAAGCCCTGCAGATTCTTCTCGCATTTATCATGCCGGAGGACGCTGCAAAAAACGCGGCCAAGGAGCTTATACGCGAATACACTTCTTATTCAAGCGTTCTTGAAGCACCGCAAAGCGAGCTGGCGGAAAAGCTCGGAATGAGCGCCAACGCCGCGAGGTATCTTCATGCGATAAGAGAGTCGGCCGCGTTTCTGGCTGAGGATAAAAGCTCGGAAATGAGAAGGATTTTTGATTCAGCCTCGGCATATGAAGCGCTTAAGCCGAAGTTCATGGGCAGGAAGAGAGAGGCTGTGGCGCTCATGCTTCTGGATGAGCGCGGCAGAATTCTATATAACGGTATCGTCAATGAGGGCGGCATTGCGGAGGTGCCGATATATATCCGCCGTGTTGTGGAGCTGTGCCTCATGTATGACGCATACACAGCGATAATCGCGCACAATCACCCCAGCGGAAACCCTGTGCCATCGCGCAATGACATCAATTCAACGCGCGACGTGGAATTCGCGCTGAACGGGATTGACGTACAGCTTGAAGACCATATCATTTTCGCGGAGGGGGACTACATCTCTCTGAAATCCAGCGAGTGGCTGAGCGCGATAAAGCAGGAAGTGATTGACTATAAAAAGAGCGTTAAGCGCGAGGCCAGAGAAGAGGAAAATACACTGTTCGGGGAGGATTAAATGAAAAACAGACCGATTACAACACTGTTCATGCTGATGTCTTTAGACGGCAAAATCACGACCGGCGCGGCAGACGAGTTAGATGCGGATAAAGACTTCCCGAAGATAGCCGGTGTGAAAGAGGGCTTGCATCAATATTATGAGATAGAGCAGACCACTTCGCTGTGGTCGCTGAACTCAGGCAGGACCATGGAGAAAGTCGGGGTGAACGAGAGAGTGACGCTTCCGGAAAAGACGCCGGTTTCGTTTGTAATAATAGATAATGAGCAGCATTTGAATATGCGTGGGCTTAAATACCTCTGCGCGCTTTGCAAAAGGATTGTTATCGCCACAAACAAGATAGATTATTTCAAGACAGACGACGAGAATCTTGATATACTTCACTACGAGAGCGGCATTGATTTTACCGATTTATTCAAAAAGCTGAAAGAGAAATACTGCGTGGAGGACTTGACGATTCAAAGCGGAGGCACGCTCAACGGGCGTTTCCTGCGCGAAAACCTCATAGATTATGTGAGAATCGTCGTTGCGCCGGTGCTTGTGGGCGGCAAAGACACCGCAACGCTTATAGACGGAGAATCCATCACCGGAATTGAAGATTTGCACTTGCTGAAAGCCCTGAAGCTTATTGAAATGAAGCCGCTTGAAGACTCATATATCGAGCTGTATTATAAGGTGCTGTAAGCAATAAGCTGCTGTGAAGTACAAGAATTACTGAAAGCCAAAGAAAGGACCCGCAGGGTGTTGAAAGAATGGAGTTTAAGATTTCGTCGAAATTCAAGCCGACCGGCGATCAGCCGCAGGCAATCAAGAACCTGGCGCAGGGAGTAAAATCCGGCATGAAGGAGCAAACTCTGCTGGGCGTTACGGGCTCGGGCAAAACCTTTACGATGGCGAACGTCATTGAGGAGGTTCAACGCCCTACGCTTGTGCTGGCGCACAATAAGACGCTGGCGGCTCAGCTGTGCTCCGAGTTCCGCGAATTCTTCCCGAACAACGCGGTGGAATACTTCGTTTCATACTATGACTATTACCAGCCGGAAGCATATGTGCCGCAGACTGATACCTATATTGAAAAGGACAGCTCCATCAACGAGGAGATTGACAAGCTGCGCCACAGCGCGACCTCTGCGCTCTCGGAACGAAGAGACGTGATAATCGTGGCGAGCGTCTCATGCATTTACAGCCTCGGCAACCCAATTGACTACCGCACGATGGTGATTTCCCTGCGCCCGGGGATTGAGAAGAACCGCGATGATTTACTGAAGAAGCTCGTTGAGCTGCAATATGAGCGCAACGATATAAACTTCATCAGAAATAAGTTCAGGGTGCGCGGTGACGTGGTGGAGATTTTCCCGTCGGAATCAAGCGAAAAGGCCATTCGTGTGGAGTTCTTCGGCGATGAGATTGAAAGAATCAGCGAGGTGAACCCGCTCACGGGGCAAATCCTCAATGACCTCAAGCATGTGGCAATCTATCCGGCGTCGCATTATATCGTGCCGCGCGAAAAAATGGAGACGGCCATATCACAGCTTGGCGAGGAGATGCTTGAGCGTGTGGAGTTTTTCAAGAAGCAGGGCAAGCTGATTGAAGCACAGCGCATAGAGCAGCGCACGCGGTATGATATGGAAATGCTGCAGGAAATCGGCGTTTGCAAGGGAATTGAGAATTACTCACGTGTGCTGGCGGGCAGAGCACCCGGCTCGATGCCGTTTACGTTGATGGACTATTACCCGGAAGACTATCTTTTGTTCGTTGATGAGTCGCACGTCACGCTGCCGCAGGTGCGCGGCATGTACGCGGGAGACAGAGCGCGCAAGGAAATGCTCATTGACTACGGCTTCCGCCTGCCGAGCGCGTTTGATAACCGCCCGCTGAACTATGACGAATTCTACAAGCACATCAATCAGGCGATTTTCGTCAGCGCCACGCCGGGAGACATGGAGCTCACAAAATCAGCGCAGGTGGTGGAGCAGGTCATACGCCCAACGGGGCTGCTTGACCCGAGAATCACCGTGAAGCCCACGCAGGGGCAGATAGACGATTTGATTTCGGAGATAAACACGCGCAGTGAAAAGGGCGAGAGAATCCTCGTGACTACACTGACGAAGAAGATGGCAGAGGATCTCACAAGCTATTTCGAGGGCTACGGCATACGCGTGAGGTACATGCACCACGATATAGATACCGTCGAGCGCATGGAGATAATCAGAGACTTGCGTCTCGGTGAATTTGATGTGCTTGTGGGCATAAACCTCCTGCGCGAGGGCTTGGATATTCCCGAGGTTTCGCTTGTGGCCATACTTGACGCGGATAAAGAAGGCTTCCTCAGAAGCGGGCGCAGTCTGGTTCAGACAATCGGGCGCGCGGCGAGGAACTCCGAGGGCGAGGTGATAATGTATGCCGACGAGGTCACGCCGTCGATGGAATACGCAATCACCGAGACGGAGCGAAGAAGAAGCATTCAGGAGGCCTATAACGAGAAAAACGGCATAGTGCCGCAGACGATAATCAAGAAGGTTTCGGATATAATCGAAATCTCATCGCATAAGGACGACGGCAAGAAGAAGCGCAAGCGCCTCACCTCGGCCGAGAAGAGAGTGGAGATAGAGAAGCTGACGCGTGAGATGAAGGCTGCGGCGAAGCTGTTGGAGTTTGAGCATGCCGCATATCTGCGAGACAGAATCTCCGAGCTGCAGGGAGAAAAGATTATCGACACTAAGCTGCCGAGGAAGCTCGGCGAAAACGAAGCGGAGCTGTAATAAGCCGAAAGGAAAGCATAGGATAAATGAGCATTAAGGAAATTATTGTCAGAGGCGCGCAGGAGCATAACTTAAAGGATATCGACGTCACTCTGCCGAGGGATGCTCTCGTCGTTCTGACGGGGCTTTCGGGCTCGGGAAAGTCGTCGCTGGCATTTGACACAATTTACGCCGAGGGGCAGAGAAGATATGTGGAATCTCTCTCGTCATATGCGAGGATGTTCCTCGGGCAGATGGAGAAGCCGCAGGTGGATTCAATCGAGGGGCTTTCGCCCGCGATTTCAATCGACCAGAAAACCACGTCGAAGAATCCGCGTTCAACTGTAGGAACCGTCACGGAAATATACGATTATCTCCGCCTCATGTATGCGAGAATCGGTGTGCCGCACTGCCCGATCTGCGGCAGGGAGATAAAGCAGCAGACCATCGACCAAATCGTGGACAGGGTGCTGTCTCTCGAGGAGGGTGCGAGGGTGCAAATTCTTGCGCCGGTGGTGAGGGGGCGCAAGGGAGAGCATCAGAAGGAATTTGAGGCGGCGAGGCGATCGGGCTATGTCCGCGCGCGCGTTGACGGCATAACCTATGATTTGAGTGAGACGATAAGCCTTGATAAAAATAAGAAGCACACGATTGAAATCATAGTTGACAGGCTTGTAATCAAGCAGGATATACGCTCGCGTCTGGCGGATTCCATTGAGGTGGCGTCTGGGCTGACGGGCGGAATCGTGGTCGTCAACGTCATCGACGGCGAGGACATAACCTTCTCTCAGAGCTATGCCTGCCCTGAGCACGGCACGACTATCGAGGAGCTTTCGCCGCGCATGTTCTCGTTCAACAACCCGTTCGGTGCGTGCAAAAAGTGTACCGGTTTGGGTGTGTTTATGCGTGTAGACCCGGATATAGTGATTCCCGACAAGAACCTTTCAATCGCGAAGGGCGGCATAAAGGGGAGCGGCTGGGCAATGGAGGGCAGCTCGATTGCCGCGATGTATATGAACGGCCTTGCGAAGCATTACAAATTTTCGCTCAATACACCCATAGGCGATTTGCCGGAAAATGTTGTGGACGTGCTGCTGTACGGCACAAAGGGCGAGAAAATCAAGCTTCAGCGCGACAGCATGTATGGCAGCGGAGAGTATTCAGCGCCGTTTGAGGGAATTATAAACAATCTCGAGCGCAGGTTCAGGGAGACTTCAAGCAACTGGATAAAAGAGGAAATCGAGCAATATATGAGCGCCGTGCCGTGTGACGCCTGCGGCGGGAAGCGCCTCTCGCCGGAGAGCCTGGCGGTGACGGTCGGCGGAATAAATATCAGCGATTTTACGGATAAATCAGTGACGGAATCGCTGGAATTCGTAGACTCTCTAACGCTTACAGACAGAGAAAAAATGATTGCGGAGCCTATCATCAAGGAGATAAAGAACCGCCTCGGCTTTTTGCAGAGCGTAGGGCTGGAATATCTCACGCTTTCCCGCGCGTCGGGCACGCTTTCGGGCGGAGAGAGCCAGCGGATTCGCCTCGCGACGCAGATAGGCTCGTCGTTGATGGGTGTGCTGTATATCCTCGACGAGCCGAGCATCGGCCTGCATCAGCGCGACAACGATAAGCTGCTTGCCACGCTGAAGCACCTGCGTGACCTAGGCAACACGATAATCGTGGTGGAGCATGACGAGGCCACGATGCGTGAGGCGGACTACATCGTTGACATCGGCCCGGGTGCGGGAATACATGGGGGAAATGTGGTGTACAGCGGCTCGCCGCAGGGGATACTGAAGTGCAAGGAATCCATCACGGGGCAGTATCTCAGCGGCAAGAAGAGCGTGCCTGTGCCGCTTAAGCGCAGAAAAGGGAGCGGCAAGTTCCTCGAGGTAATCGGCGCGCAGCAGAATAACCTAAGAGACATTAACGTGAAAATTCCACTCGGAGAATTCGTATGCGTCACGGGGGTTTCAGGCTCGGGAAAATCCTCTCTGATAAATGAGATTCTATATAAGAAGCTCGCGTCAGAGCTGAACGGCGCGAAAACCCACGCAGGGAAATATAAGGGCATGAAGGGTGTGGACAACCTCGACAAGGTTATTCAGATAAACCAGTCGCCGATTGGCAGAACGCCGCGCTCAAATCCTGCCACCTACACGGGGCTTTTCACCGAGGTGAGGAATCTTTTCGCCAGCACGCAGGATGCAAAAATGCGCGGCTTCGGCGCGGGGAGATTCTCATTTAACGTGAAGGGCGGGCGCTGTGAGGCGTGCCAGGGAGACGGTATAAACCGCATTGAGATGCACTTTTTGCCCGATGTTTACGTTCCCTGCGATGTCTGCAAGGGCAAGAGGTATAACCGAGAGACGCTTGAGGTGAAATATAAGGGCAAAAACATCTATGATGTGCTTGAAATGACCGTCGAGGAGGGATTAGAGTTCTTCCGCGATGTGCCGGTTCTCGCGCGGAAGCTGCAAACAATCTACGATGTGGGGCTGGGATATGTCAAAATCGGGCAGCCAGCGACGACGCTCTCCGGCGGCGAGGCGCAGCGCGTAAAGCTCGCGACGGAGCTCAGCAAGCGCCCGACGGGCAAGACGATTTACATACTTGACGAGCCGACCACCGGCCTGCATATCGCCGATGTGCATAAGCTGGTTGAGGTGCTTCAAAAGCTCGTTGACACGGGCAACACCGTCGTCGTGATTGAGCACAACCTCGACCTCATCAAAACGGCGGATTATATCATTGATTTAGGGCCGGAGGGCGGCAACCGGGGCGGTGAAATCGTCGCGCAGGGTACGCCGGAGCAGGTGGCAAAGGTCAAGGGCTCGTATACGGGCGATTACCTGGGGCCGCTTTTGGACGAGGCGGAGCGCGTAGACATGAGCCGCCCCGACGGAATGGCAGCTTACTATGAAGAGAACGAAGTGAATGAGATTAAAAAAGTGAGAAAGACGGTCGCGACGAAAAAGAAAGCGGTTGCGGCGAAGAAACAATGAGCCTAATGGGAGATATATATGAATGAGCAAATAATAAGCGGCGCGGCGGAAATCATCAAGCAGCGCTCAAGAGTTCCGTCTTTCTGTGATTTATCTTTGATAGATTTAGAAGGCTACCCCACGACGTCGGTCATGACGAACGCGGATTCCGAGGGCATAGAGACGCTTTACTTCTGCACTGAGCTTGATTCAAACAAGGTGCGGCGGATAGAAAACTGCAATAAGGCGGCGGTCAGCTTTCCGGATTTGGACTATAACATTACGCTGGTGGGTACGATTGAGGTTTCAACCAGCCCGGATCTCAAAAAAGAAAAATGGTATCCGGGCTTGGAGCATACCTTTACGGGAATTGACGACCCGAACTACTGCGTTTTGATTTTCAAAACGCGGCGCTATAACCTTCTCATCGGCTGGCAGCAGGCGGAAGGATATTTATATTAACAGGAGGAATTATGAAAGAGCAAATCATCAGCAAGGCGGCGGAGATTATCAAGAAAAGAACAAGGGGAGACAGTTATTGCGCACTGTCGCTCATGGACAGCGAGGGGTTTCCGACTGCGTCAACCATCACGGCGTCAGATACAGATGGGATAAGCACGATTTACTTCGGCACGGGAATGAATTCCAATAAAGCGGTGCGTGTTCGGGCGAACAACAAAGCCTGCGTGTGCTTCTCAGAGGGGGACTACAATATTTCGCTTGTCGGCACGATTGAGATCTCTACTGATTCTGAGCTTAAAAAGGAAATGTGGTATTCGGGGCTTGAAAATCACTTCACGGGATATGACGACCCGGATTTCTGCATTCTGATTTTCAAAACGAAGAGATACAATCTTTTCATTGATTGGCAGGACGTAAACGGATATATGTAAAATGGAACCAAAGGGAGGCTTGGAATTAAGCTTCCCTTAAGCTTTGTTTACAATTAGTTCACTCACAACGCGGTTTATTCATGTAGAATATTTTTTGCAGGATTATCTTTTGGGGGGAAGCATGTTTGGATATGTCCGCCCTTACAAGGCTTTAATGCTTGTGAGGGAATATGAGCAATACAAGGCCGCATACTGCGAGCTTTGCAACGAGCTGGGCAGGAGCTTCGGTGCTTTTACGAGGCTTTCTTTAAGCTATGACTGCACGATGTACGCAATTCTTGCGCTTTCAGTTGGTAAGTCAGAGGTGGAAGCCGCACAAAAGGTCTGTAAGGCGAATCCGCTGAAGAAATGCACATATCTCAAATCAGGCGGTGATGAATATAAAAAAGCCGCAGGGCTTTCGGTGATAATGACCTATCACAAATTCCTTGACAACCGTGAGGACGAGAGCTTCTTCAAATCTCTTGCAGCAAGGCTCGGTGCGTTTGTTTTCAAAAGAAAATATAAGAAGGCGAAGGCGATTTATCCGAGTATCGCAAAGGCGGCGGAGGAGATGATGGAAGCCCAGCGGAGGGCTGAAGCCGAGCAAGGCCCGTCAATCGACGCGTGTTGTGAGCCCACGGCAAAAATGCTTCAAAGCGTCTGTAAGGAGCTCAGTGAAGATTCGCTTCAGAAGAAGGCTCTCGCGCAGTTCGGTTATTATCTCGGCAGATGGATATATCTCATGGACGCCGCAGATGACTTAAAAGAGGATTTGCAAAAGTGCAGCTTTAACCCGCTGATTCACAGGCTGGGTTTATCTGAATACATGGGGCGCGGCAAGGTTCTCCCCGAAGAAGAGAGCAAAAGGGCTGAAGAATTCTGCAATGAAGCGCTTAACGCGGACATCGCGATGATGATACCCGCGATGAATTTGATTGACATGGAGAAATTTACGAATATAATAAGTAATGTTGTTGAAAAGGGTTTGCCGGAGGTTCAAAGGGAGATACTTTTTCTGCATGTAAAGGAGAGGGAAAATGACAGATCCGTATAGCGTGCTTGGCGTGTCGCCGAGCGCAAGCGATGATGAAATTAAAGAGGCATACAGAAACCTCGCAAAGAAGTATCACCCGGACCAATACGCCGAAAGCCCCTTGAAGGAGCTTGCCGACGAGAAGATGAAGCAAATCAACGAGGCCTACGATGAGATAACAAATCAGCGCAGGGCGAACGGAGGGTCTTCATATTCAAGCAATCGTCACTCGGGCGGGTACAATACCGTGAATGACAGCAATTCTGGCTTTGCCGATGTGCGCAGGCTGATAAACACGAACAGGATAGCTGATGCGGAGGAAGTTTTGAACGGCGTGCCGGACGACAGGCGCAGCGCGGAATGGTATTTCCTCAAGGGCTCCGTGCTTTTCCGCAAGGGCTGGCTTGATGAGGCTAGAACGCATTTTGAGCGCGCCGTGCAGATGGAACCGAACAATATGGAATACCGCAACGCGATGAACCAGGTGACGAACCAGGGCAGAGGCGTTTACGGCGGGTATAACCCGAGGCAGGGCAATGCCGGCGGATGCAACTCATGCGATGTGTGTTCTTCCTTGATTTGCGCGGATTGCTGCTGCGAATGCATGGGCGGCGATCTAATCAGCTGCTGCTGATTCACAACGATACAGATTTTATATTGAGGGGTTATTTTACTTGAGAAGCTCGCTTAAAGTCGCTTTTTGCGGAATAATCGCCGCGGTGAGTATTGTGATGATGTTCCTCACCGGCGTGATACCTGTGGCAACCATCGCAATCCCCGCAATTGCGGGTTGCCTTTTGATTCCAGTGGTTGTTGAGACGAATGTGCGGTGGGGCTTCGCGACCTACGCCGCAGTGGCAGCGCTCGCCTTTATCACCGCGCCGGACAGAGAAGCGGCGCTAGTCTACATTTTCCTGTTCGGGTATTACCCCGTTCTATTCGCGGTTATCGGCAGAATAAAGAAAATTGCTCTGAGGTATGTCATCAAGCTTTTGGTTTTCAACGCGGCACTGTCGCTGGAGCTGTGGCTTTCGGTTACGTTTTTGAATATTCCGCTGAATGAAATCGGTGGGCTGGGGCAGTATTCCATAATTATCACCTATGTGCTTTTCAATATCATCTGCCTCGTGTATGATTATTCTCTCAACGGCCTGATACTTTTGTATCTCAACAAATTTCACGACAGAATGAGAAATATGTTTCGAAAATAAGTATAATTAAAGCAAAAGAACAGAGAGCTCATTATTTGAGTGACTCCGTTCTTTTTTCTATTGCGCATAAGCGCCACCAAAACTGTCAATTATCAATTATCAACTGTCAATTGCATTTTTTCTTGCATTTTTGCACGCTAAACCTTAGAATGATAATGAGAATATATGTCTGACGGAGGGCATTATGAATACGCAGCTTACAGAGAGAATAAAAAAGAACCGCGCGGGTTTCTCAAAAGGCCAAAGACTCATTGCGCAGTATATTGAGGATAACCCGGACTGGGTGGCGTTTATGACGGCGGCAAAACTGGGCGCGACCGTCGGCGTGAGCGAATCCACCGTGGTGCGGTTTGCGACGGAAATCGGCTATGCGGGCTATCCGGAGCTTCAGCAGGCAATTCAGGAGATGATACGCAACAAGCTCAAAAGCTTTCAGCGCCTTGATATGACCTCGCGGAATTTCGAGCTGCATCAGCTGCTCGATACAGTTTTCGACCAGGACGTGGGCATCATCAGGCGCACAAAGCAGAGTATAGACCACGCCGAGTTCTACAAGGCAGTGGAGGCGCTTGTGACGAAGAAGAAGGTCTATATCCTCGGCGCGGGCAGCTCACTGGCCATCGCCACGTTCCTCGCGCATTATTTTGAGCTGATTTTCGAGAGCGTAAGGCTTGTGGACGCCACAAGCGAGGCGAGAATCTATCAGCAGATGATAAGGGCGGGCAAAGACGACGCCGTCGTGGTGATAAGCTTCCCGCGCTATTCACGCAAAGCCGTGAATGCCCTGCAATATGCCTCTAATATCGGCGCGGCCACGATAGCCATAACTGACTCTGAATCTTCCCCGCTCGCGAAATATGCGGGCTATAAGCTCTATGCCAGAAGCGACATGGTTTCATTCGTCGACTCACTCGTCGGCGCGCTGAGCCTCATCAACGCCCTCATCGTCACCTTGGCGATTGAGAAGAAAAATGAGGTTAGCGAAACGCTCAAGAAGATTGAGGGCATCTGGGACGATTACGGCGTTTACGAAAAGGTTGACGAACAGGACATAGCAAATGAAAGCTGATTCATTTGATGTGATAATCATCGGCGCGGGCGCGGCGGGTTTGATGGCCGCAGGCGTTTGCGCGGGCAGAGGCCGCACTGTTGCGGTTTTTGATAAGAACGAGAAAGCCGGCAGGAAGCTTCGCATAACCGGCAAAGGCCGCTGCAACGTAACGAATGATTGCTCGCCGCGCGAGGTAATAGAGGCGGCGACGGGCAACGGGAAGTTTCTGTACGGTGCGGTGAATTCTTTCACCCCGCAGGATACGATGGCTTTCTTTGAAAGCCGAGGAGTTCCTCTCAAAACAGAGCGTGGCAAGCGGGTTTTCCCAATGTCTGACGACGCGAACGACATAGCCGACGCGCTATATGCATTTGCAAGGGAGAAGGGCGCTGTGTTTATCCGCGCGGCTGTTACGGAGATAATCGCCGAGGGCGGCAGGGTTGCCGGCGTGAGGGCAAATGGGCGAACATATCAGGCAAAGAGCGTTCTGAACGCCTGTGGGGGCTCGTCTTATCCCGGCACCGGCTCAAACGGAGACGGTGTTCGTCTCGCAGCGAAGCTGGGGCATACGATTACGGAAATTCGCCCGTCACTCGTGCCGCTTGTAGAAGACGGCGATATATGCCGGGAGATGCAGGGGCTTTCGCTGAAAAACACGGGGCTGACTGTAAAGGATAAAAGCGATAAGGCTGTTTATCACGATTTCGGCGAGTTGTTGTTCACGCACTTCGGACTTTCCGGGCCAATCGCTCTTTCGGCTTCGGCGCACATGACAGAAAGCGCAGCGAACGCTTATACGCTCGAGCTGGATTTGAAGCCCGCGCTGGATGAAAAGAAGCTTGACGCAAGGCTTCTGCGAGATTTTGAGGAAAACAGGAACAGAATATTCGCAAACTCCCTCGATGCGCTTTTGCCGAAGTCAATGATACCTGTGGTGGTGAGGCTTTCGGGCATAGAACCCGAAAAGATGTGCAATGCCATCACGAAAGAGGAGCGGAGAAGACTACTTACTCTATTAAAGCATTTCGAGATTAAGATAGAGGGTTTTCGCCCGATAAGTGAGGCGATTATCACGGCTGGCGGCGTTGCAGTCAATGAGGTGAACCCGAAGGATATGAGCTCAAAGCTTGTTGAGGGGTTATACTTCGCGGGAGAGGTGCTGGATGTTAACGCCTATACCGGCGGGTTTAACCTGCAAATCGCGTTTTCGACGGGGTATGCGGCGGGCATGAATATGTAAATCAAAACGGAGGTTTTTATGGTATGGGTAGCGATCGACGGTCCTTCAGGGGCTGGGAAAAGCTCTATTTCAAGGGCGGTGGCGAAGGAGATGGGCTTTGTCTATGTGGATACAGGCGCGCTCTACAGAACTGTGGGGTTGTATCTTCTTGAAAACGGCATAGATTTTTCAGATGAAGCGGCGGTCAAGCCTGAGCTCAGCAATATAAAAATCGGGATAAAGTATGGGGATTTCGCGCAGAGGATGCTGCTTAACGACGTTGATGTAACCGATAAAATCAGGACACAGGAGGTTGCTAACGCCGCGTCTGTCTCTTCAAGCCTGCCGTGTGTGAGGGAATTCCTTCTGGGCATGCAACGCCACATGGCGGAAAATTATAACGTGATTATGGACGGCAGAGATATTGCGACGGTGGTTCTGCCGAATGCAGATGTGAAAATCTTCCTTACGGCTTCGCCGGAGGAGCGCGCGCGCCGGCGTTTTGAGGAGCTGAAGGCTAAAGGCGAGGATGTGGATTATGCCACGATTCTTGCCGAGGTGAAGGAGCGCGACGAGCGGGATTCCACGCGTGACGTGGCGCCGCTGAAGCCGAGCGAGGAATCTGTTATCGTAGATTCCACAGGCAATGAGATAGAGGAAACAATTGAGATTATACTGGATATAATCCGAAGGAAGCTGGGGTATAAAAATGGGGTGCAATGAGCATGAGAAAAACAGCGTGAAAATAACGAAGGACGGCAAGCTGAAAACGCTGTGGTTCTATAAGATAGTCAGAATTATCGCCGTGCCGTTCATAAAGCTTTTTACGCCGTGCAAATTCATCGGCAAGCATAATGTGCCAAAGGAAGGCGCATTGCTTCTTTGCAGCAATCACGGGGCGTATAAAGACCCGGTTCTCATGGCACTTGTGCAAAAACGGCAGGTATACTTTATGGCGAAGCAGGAGCTTTTCAAGAAGAAAGCGGCGGCGCTGTTTATCAGAAATCTCGGTGCGTTCCCGATTGAGCGCGCGGGCGGCACGGAGGGTATTCGCGGCGGCCTCAGTGTGCTTGAGCTGGGCGGCGTAGTGGGTATATTCATCGAAGGTACGCGCTCTAAAACCGGTGAACTGCTGCGCCCCAAGCCGGGCGTGACGATGCTTGCCTATGAGACGGGCGCGACGGTTATCCCGATGGCGATTGTCGGAAAAGGCGGCAAGCCGGCGCGGGCTTTCACGCGTACGATTGTGAACATCGGTAGGCCCATAACGATAGAAGAGCTCGGCATGCGAGACTCCTCGGGGCTCGAGATGAGAAAAGCCAGCCGAAAAATCATGGATGAAATCAAAGCTCTGCGCAACGAGGCACTTGAAATGATGGGCGTTGAGCTGATTGATAAAGCCGAGGAGAAAAATGAAGATTAAGGTCGCGGAGACGGCGGGGTTCTGCTATGGCGTGAACAGAGCAGTGGAGATGGTTCACGCTTTGCTTGGCGAGGGCAAAAAGGTGGCCACGCTCGGCCCGATAATACATAACCCGCAGGTGGTGAATAAGCTTAAGGCGCGCGGCGTTTTAGTGGCGAGCTCTGTTGAAGAAGTGCCGGAGGGGTATCTTGTCCTGCTGCGCGCACACGGCGCAACTGCCGAGGAGAAGCAGGAGATTGAAAGCAGGGGGCTTGAGTTTGCAGACGCAACCTGTCCGTTTGTTGAGAGGATTCACACAATTGCCAAGGCCTCGAGAATTGAAGGCAAATTGCTGGTGATTGCCGGAGACGAGAGCCATTCAGAGGTTAAAGGCATTAAGAGCAGTTTTGAGGACGGCGGCGAGGTGAAAGCCGTCATCATAAAGAGTGCGGAGGAGCTTGAGGAAATTATCAAAAATGATTCCGATTTGGAAAATAAAGAGGTCGTGATGGTTGCGCAGACCACTTTTAACACTGAAGAATGGGATAAATCTGCAAAAACTATGAAAAAACTATGTACAAAAGCAGATGTTTTTGATACAATATGTAATGCAACTGCGACGAGGCAGGCGGAAGCCCGCCTTTTAGCAAAGGATTCCGATGTGATGATTATCGTCGGCGGAAAAGAAAGCTCCAATACGGCAAAGCTCTATGATATATGCAAAAAATACTGTACCTCTTATCTAATTGAGAGCGCCGACGAGCTGCCACTAGGCGAACTGGCAAAATTATCCGAAAACATCAGAGTTGGAATCACGGCGGGTGCGTCAACGCCTGTCACGACAATAAAGGAGGTACTAGTTACCATGACAGAACAGAATCCAAATGTACAAAGTTTTGAGGAGATGCTTGAGGAATCCCTCAAAAAATTAAATACAGACGAAAAGGTGCACGGCGTTGTGATAAGCATTACGCCGACGGAAGTGTATGTTGACGTCGGAAGGAAGCAGGCGGGCTTTATCCCTGTTGAAGAGCTTTCACAGGAGCCGAATGTGAACCCCGAAGATATCGTCAAAGTCGGCGATGAGCTCGATTTGCTCATCATGAAGACGAATGACCAAGAGGGCACAATCATGCTCTCAAAGAGGCGCGTAGACGCCATGAAGGGATGGGACGAGCTTGAAGAGGCCATCGAGAGCAGAGAGGTTTTCTCCGGCAAGGTGATTGAGGTCGTCAAGGGCGGCGTGATTGTTCTGCATGACGCGATTCGTGTGTTTGTTCCGGCATCACAGGCCACGCTCACAAGAGGCGAGGATTTAGAAGGGCTCAAGAACACCGAGGTGAAGTTCCGTGTGCTTGAGGTGGACAGAAAGCGCCGCAGAGCAGTGGGCTCAATTCGCTCGGTTCTCAATGACGCCAGAAAAGAAGCCCAGGAGAGGCTGTGGGATTCCATCGCCGACGGAGACAGATTCACCGGCAAGGTGAAGTCTCTGACGAAGTTCGGCGCGTTCGTCGACATTGGCGGCGTGGACGGCATGGTGCATATCTCCGAGCTGGCATGGAACAGAATCAAGCATCCGAGCGAGGTTCTTAATGTCGGTGACACAGTCGAGGTATATGTAAAATCGCTTGACAGAGAGAACAAGAAAATCTCTCTGGGATATAAAGACCCGGCGGATAATCCGTGGGAGAAGCTCAGGGAAGAGTTCCCGGTCGGCACGGTTGCGAAGGCAAGGATTGTCGGCATGACGCCGTTCGGAGCTTTTGCGAACATAATTCCGGGTATAGACGGTCTTATCCATATCTCACAAATCGCTGACCACAGAATAGAGAAGCCGCAGGACGTCTTGAAGGTGGGCGATGAGGTAGAGGCGAAGATAACCGAGATAGATTTTGATAAGAACAGGGTTTCGCTTTCAATCCGCGCGCTTTTGGACGAGGCGAAGGCGATTGCCGACGAAGTGGCCGCGGTGCTGACGGAAGACGCCGTTGTTTATGAGGCAGGGCCGGACGCACATATCGGCGAAAGCCCAGCGGGCGATAGCCCGGAGGACGACGAGCCGACGGAGGTTGTTGATGTACCAAAGGAAGACGAGCTGCAGAAAGAGGTGGCTGAGCTGAATGACGACTCACCCTACGTCACCGAAATAGACAAGGGCCTTGACGAAACGCCGGTAGAGCTTGAAAATCCTGTTGACGAGCCCAAAACACAGGAAACCGCAGAGGCATCTCATATAGAAGCTCCGGCAGAGCCGGAAGCCGCAGAAGAGAAGCCTAAGCGCAAGAGGAGAACGAAGGCTGAGATAGAGGCTGATAAGGCGGCGGCAGAAGCTGCCAAGGCAGAGGCCAATGCAGAAGTGAAAACGGAAGAATAAGAGCAGGCGACAGCGAAATTTGCGTATAGAAGTTTTCGTTTAGATAAAAAGCACTGCGGGGTAGTTAACACTGCCCTGCTTTGTATGTATCACATAAATCTATACTAAAAAATTTTTATCAAAAAATCATTGGCAGCGGGATAATCTGCCAACCTGGAGGAAAGTCCATGAAGCGAGTAAGGAAGCCGGTCTTTTTCATAGTGCTGCTCTTGATTCTCGCTCTCACGTATGCGGCTATAGCCGGCGTGTATGTGCAGAGAGGCGATTTCAAGGACACCGTGATTAAGGGAATCGGCGACATCAGATGGGGCATCGATATCAAGGGAGGCGTCGAGGCCACTTTCACCCCCGCAGAGGGAGTTCAGGCGACGCCTGAACAGCTGGAGGCGGCGAAATCTATCATCGAAGTGAGAATGACGTCTTCAAACATCACAGACTACGATCTTTTTTCAGACTCGGTAAACAACAGAATCATCGTGCGTTTCCCGTGGAAGAGCGACGAGGCGGAGTTTGACGCCGAAACCGCGATCGAAGAGCTTGCCGCGACGGCACTGCTCACATTCCGTGAGGGAGACCAGTATCTAACCGCAGATACAAGTGCAGACGGCTCGGATAACGTTATTCTTGAGGGAAGCGACGTTATCAGTGCGCAGGCGCAGGTTCAGCAGGAAGAGACTACCGGCGCTTATGAATATATGGTCGGGCTGGAGTTCAATGAATCCGGCAAGGAGAAGTTTGCGGAGGCCACGACGAGGCTTGTGAATCAGACAATCTCCATCTGGATGGACGACATTATGATTTCCAGTGCCACCGTTCAGAGCGCAATCACGGATGGCAGAGGCGTTATTACCGGTGATTTCACGCCGCAGGAGGCAACTGACCTCGCCAACAAGATTCAGGCCGGTGCGCTGCCCTTTGCGCTCACGGTCACAGACTTCAGCACAATCAGCCCGTTGCTCGGCGCTTCCGCGCTGGACGCGATGGCGTTGGCGGGCATCATAGCTTTCGCGGCTATCAGCCTGTTTGTGATTATCCTCTTCCGCCTGCCGGGCTTCATTTCGGTTATTGCGCTGGCAGGGCAGATGGGCTTGACGTTCGCGGCGATTTCCGGCTTCTTCCCCAACTTTAACAGCTTCACGATGACCCTGCCGGGCATCGCGGGTATTATCCTCTCCGTGGGCATGGGCGTTGACGCGAATATCATCACTGCCAGCCGAATCAAGGAGGAACTGAGAAACGGCAAATCTCTCGACGGTGCGATTCAAAGGGGCTGCGAGAACAGCTTTTGGGCAATTTTCGACGGTAACATCACGGTTCTGATCGTTTCGATAATGCTGCTTTTGGTTTTCGGGCCGAGCAATATCCTCTCAATGATATTCGGCGAATCCACCACCGGCGCGATTTACTCCTTCGGGTTCACCCTCCTTGTCGGAACAATCGGAAACTTTATAATGGGTGTTTTCGCTGCGAGGTTGATGCTTAGATCTGTTTCAGGATTTAAGTTCCTGCGCAAAAAATGGTTATATGGAGGTGCGGGAAAATGACAAATGTTAAAGAAATTACCCCAGTGGCGGAAAAGGCCTACAGATTCGATTTTTGGTCAAAGAAGAAGATTTTCTTCGGTATTTCAATAGCGCTGATTGTCATCGGGCTGGTGTTCAACATCATCTTCGGAACGAAGTTTGATATGAAATTCGTCGGCGGCGCCATGATAAAGTATGAGGTGACGGGCGGCGAGGCCGAGGCCGGAGAGGTTGAGGCAATTATCAATGATGAGCTGGACAGAGACGCCACCGTGCTTGTGAATGAGTCAATCACGAGCGGCAATCAGCAGGTTACTGTCAACTTTGCCGGTAATCAGGGCATATCAATCGAAGAACAGAGGGCGATAGGCGACACGCTGACAGAGAAATATGCCGACCTCTCGTTTGAGGTGATTGAGTCAAGCTCGGTTGACCCGACGATGGGTGCGCGCTTCCTGCAAAAATGCGCGGTAACAGTTGCGCTGACGTTTTTGCTTCTCCTCGTGTATATTGCCTTCCGTTTCAGCAGGATAGGCGGAATCTCGGCGGGCGTTACGGCAATCATCGCGCTTCTGCACGACGTTGCCATCACATACTTCGTCTTTGTTATCTTCGGCATGCCGATTGACGACATTTTCATGGCGGTTATTTTGACAATCCTGGGCTACTCGCTGAACGATACGATTGTCATCTATGACAGAATAAGGGAGAACAGGCGGCTTACCGCCAATAAGGGCGAGCTGAGCGATGCGATGAACCTCAGCCTGAATCAGACGATGGGGCGCTCAATCCTCACATCAGTCACAACGTTTATGGCTCTGCTGATTGTTTTCATTGTCGCTTCAATTTATGATATGTCAACGGTCACCACCTTCGCACTGCCGATGATGTTCGGTATAGCGGCGGGTGCATATTCCTCGCTTTTCATCTCCGCGCCGCTTTGGACGATGTGGCAGTACCGCAAGAATAATTCAAAGAAGGGCTCGAAAAAGAAAGCACTTAAAGCTAAGCCGCTGATAAAGTAAAACGAGTGACGAGGAGCTTCTCAAGTGAGAGGCTCTTCTTGTTATTTATGTGAAATGAGAGTATACTATAATATATTCGCATTGGAGTTCTTGTATATGAAGAGAAATGCCTGGCAACCGATTCATGTTCACGGCAGACCCTCGCGGCCAACGAAACACTGGCCTGTGATAGTCTTTTTTTCAGCGTTCCTTTTTTATATGGAGCTTATGCTGAAGCTTCTCTCAGGCGACGGCTTTTCGGATTTGCTTTTTCCGGTTATCATGCTCTTCCCCGCTGCGATTCTTCTCGCGCTTCTCTGCGGGGCATTCTCACCAAAGGCGAATTTCATTATTGCCTGCTCATCGGCGGGGATTATTACCGTTTATTTCATGGTGCAGTATATGTACCGCTTCATCTTCAAAACATACATGTCTTTTTACTCCGCAACAGTGGGCGTGGGACAGGCGATGGGCTTCACGGGCACTATCTTTTCAGCCATAGGACAAAATATTTTTCAGCTTATCGCTCTGCTTCTGCCGCTTGCGGCAATGATTATCTTCGGGAAAAGATATATAGAGTTTCCGAGGCTCACGGTGAGGAAGACGGTAATCAGAGGGGTGGCTTTTGTGCTGGCATTTATCGCCGCGCTTACAATCCTTGTTACCTCAGATAAGAGCATGTATTCAGCCTTTGATTTATACTACAACACAAATTCAATTGACATGAGTGTAAAAAAGCTGGGGCTTGTAACCGCCACGAGACTTGATATTCAGCGGGTGCTGTTCGGCTTTGAGGAAAAAGGGCTCGAAAATCTGGCCGATATCAACAGCGAAACAGCTGGCGGCGAGGAAAGCGCAAAGCCGGGGATAGTCGTGGCGCCTGTGGGCAGCACGCCGAAGCCGACAGAAACGCCTGCGCCGATTGACACTTCGCCAAATACCCTCAACATTGATTTTGACAAGCTTATAGCTGAATCGCCGGACGAGAACGTAACCGCGCTGCATGAATACTTCAAAAGCGCAGAGCCGACGATGAAGAATGAATATACCGGCATTTTTGAGGGATACAATCTCATCATGCTCACAGCGGAGGGCTTCTCGCATATGGCGGTGAGCGAAGAGCTTACGCCCACGCTCCACAGGCTCATCAACACCGGCTTTGTCTTTGACGATTTCTACACGCCGGTCTGGAGCGTTTCAACATCAGACGGCGAATACGTCGCTTGCACGGGGCTTATCCCCGAGGAGGGCGTGTGGAGCTTCATGAAATCCGGTGAAGAGGGCAATGATATGCGCTTCACGATGGGGGAGCAGTTCAAGCGAATGGGCTGCGGCACGTTTGCCTATCATAACCACACGTTTGATTATTACGGCAGGGATATTTCGCACCCGAACATGGGATACACTTACAAAGGGCTCGGCAACGGGCTGGAGGTTGAGGAAACATGGCCCGAAAGCGATCTCGAAATGATGGAGAAAACGGTTGACGACTGGATAAGCCTAGACCATTTCCACGCATATTATATGACTGTCAGCGGGCACATGAATTACAGCTTTGAAGGAAACATGATGTCTTCAAGGCATCGGGAAGAGGTTGCTCACCTTGAGCTTTCGGAGCAGGCGCGGGCATACATCGCCTGCAATATAGAGCTGGACAAAGCCATAGAATATCTCCTCGCCCGCCTTGAAGAGGCAGGGAAGCTTGATAACACTTTAATCGTGATGTCGGCAGACCATTACCCTTACGGCCTTGAAAAGGAAGCAATTGATGAGCTTTCCGGGCATAAGGTGGAAGAGAACTTCGAGCTGTATAAAAACGCGGCGATAGTTTGGAGCGGCTCGATGACAGAGCCGGTGCATATAGAGAAGCCCACCTGCAGCATGGATTTGATTCCAACTATCTCAAACCTGCTTTCTCTGCCGTATGATTCCCGCATGCTCAGCGGAAGCGACGCGCTTTCAAGCACCATGCCGCTTATAGTGTTCAACGATGCAAGCTTCATCAAGGGGGATTTGCGGTATAACGCCAACACAGATGAGGCAATCAGCACGAACGGCACTGTTTACACCGATGAGCAAATAGGCGCGCTGGTAAGCGCGGTGGCAAGCAAGAATAAGGTCGCCGCCGCAATTCTGGATTATGATTACTTCAGCTATCTGCCCGAAGAAATAATGATGAAGACAGCGCCAGCCCCGCCGGGGATTTCGGTAGCTACACCGACAGCGGAATCAACAGGAGAATAGAGAGGGAGAAAATGACTAACCAAGAGATTTTGAGCCATGTAGACCACACGCTTCTGGCACCCACGGCGACATGGGAGGAGATTACGAAAATCTGCGGGGAAGGGGCAAACTATCAAACAGCCTCGGTGTGCATTCCTCCGAGCTTCGTAAAGCGCGCGCATGAGGTCTTTCCCATGCTCAGCATATGCACGGTGATTGGCTTCCCGCTCGGGTACAGCACGACAGAAACTAAGAAGGCGGAGATAACGCAAGCCATAACCGACGGCGCAAGCGAACTTGACGTAGTCGTGAATCTCGGCGATGTGAAGGACGGCGCTTTCGATAAAATCACGCGTGAACTCCGTGAGCTGAAAGAAATCTGCGGCAAAAGGATCATGAAGGTGATAGTTGAAACCTGTTATCTTACCGAGGAAGAAAAGATTGCGCTGTGCAAAGCTGTCACAGACAGCGGTGCGGATTTCATCAAAACATCCACAGGCTTCGGCAGCGGGGGCGCTGAGCTCGCGGACATAGAGCTTTTCAAGCAGCATATCGGCGCAAATGTGAGAATCAAGGCCTCTGGCGGCATAAGAACGAAGGAGGCTATGATAGCTTTTATAGAGGCGGGCTGTGATAGAATCGGAACAAGCGGAGCTGTAAGGGCAATGGACAGTTAAGGACGCAAGAGCATTGGCAGTAGGCGTTGCCCAACGGGGGCGGGTTTCCATGCCCGCCCCTACATAAAGAGTTTACGCGTAGTCCACGGAGGGAATTATGCGAATATATGATGTAATCCTTAAAAAAAGGAATGGTGGTGAACTATCTGATACTGAGATAGCTTTCTTTATAAAGGGCTTCACCGACGGCGAGATTCCGGATTATCAAGCCTCGGCGCTGCTCATGGCGATTTTCTTCGAGGGCATGAATGAACGCGAGACAGCCACGTTGACGATGGAGATGGCTAAGTCAGGCGATATGGTGGATTTATCAGAGATACCGGGCGTTAAGGTGGATAAGCATTCCACGGGCGGCGTCGGGGATAAAACCAGCCTCATTATTGCGCCGATTGCGGCGGCATGCGGGGTTCGCGTAGCGAAGATGAGCGGCCGCGGGCTGGGGCATACAGGCGGAACAGTCGATAAAATGAAAGCAATACCCGGCATGAGAACCTCATTAAGCCAAGCTGAATTCTTCAGCATTGTCGAGAAAATCGGCTGCTCGATAATCGGGCAGACAGGGAATATCGCGCCCGCTGATAAAAGGCTCTATGCCTTGCGTGATGTGACAGCTACGGTGGATAACCTCTCGCTTATTGCATCGTCCGTCATGAGCAAGAAGCTCGCGGCGGGTTCAGACGCGATTCTGCTCGATGTGAAAACGGGCAGTGGAGCGTTCGTCAAGAATCTTGAGAACGCCATTGCACTCGCACGGGAGATGGTCGCCATAGGTGAGAACAGCGGCAAGCGGATGCTCGCGCTTGTTACGGATATGGATACGCCGCTCGGCTGTGCCATCGGGAACGCGCTGGAGATTATCGAGGTCTGCGATGTTCTGAAAGGGAGAGGCCCTGCCGATTTAACCGAAATTTCGCTTGTCTTGGCGGCGAACATGATTTATCTCGCGGGGAGGGGAACGCCGGACGAATGCCGAAAGCTTGCTGAAGAGGCGCTTGAAAGCGGCGCCGCATTTGATAAGCTTTGCGAGATGACAGAGGCACAGGGTGGAGACGTGAGCTATCTCAATGATACGGAGAAGTTTGCAAGGGCTGAATGTATAGGTGAGTTCAAGGCTGAAAGAGGCGGCTGCATAAGCCGAATGGATTCTGAGGTGTTCGGTACGGCTTCGGTCACTCTGGGGGCAGGGCGTAAAAAGCTGGGCGACGATATCGACTTCGCCGCGGGGATTATCCTGGAAAAAAAGACGGGCGAACGAGCCGAGGCGGGCGAGATTATCGCGAGGGTATATGCTTCAAGCGAAGATAAAATAGAGGCCGCGAAGGATATACTGAAAGAGGCGGTGGAAATAAGCGATGAGCCGCCCGCGAAAAAACCGCTTATCATTGCCAGAGTGAGCAAAAATAGTATAGAAAGATTTTGAGGAGGAAACATGGATATGCCAATGATGGAACAGTTGGAATTGATTCTGCGCCTGTTCGTTGCGTCAATTTGCGGTGCGGCGATAGGGCTGGAGCGAGAAAATCACATGAAAACGGCGGGCATACGCACACATTTGATTGTATCTCTGGCGTCTGCGCTTATGATGGTGGTTTCAAAATATGGCTTCTTTGATTTGGTGGAAAAGGGGCTGAATTACGACGCCTCAAGGATAGCGGCGGGCGTTGTTACAGCCGTCGGGTTTCTCGGGGCGGGAGTTATCTTCGTGCGCAAGCAGAACGTCAGCGGCATCACGACCTCGGCGGGAATCTGGGCGACTGTCGGCGTGGGCATCGCAATCGGTGCGGGAATGTATCTCATCGGCGCAGTCACCACGGCTATGATTATTCTTGTCCACTTGGTGCTCCAGCATAAATCGAAGCTCATTAAAGAAACGATGACAGAGCACATCACGCTGGTTCTTTCCTCGGAAGAAAATATTGACGATATTCTCTCCAGCGTCTTTACCACGCGGAACATTGACATAATCAATCTGAAAATCAAGCGTCTGAAGGAGGATAAATTCGAGCTGCGTCTGTTCGTAAAGTATCCTGACAGCTATGAAATCGTCGACATAACGCAATTGCTCAAGGATGTGCCGAATATTATTGAGATTGAGGTGTAGATTTTCAATAGTATAAGCCCCTCTGGGGGCTTTTTCTTTTCATATTTCTTAAAAATATCAATATAATTCTTAAGAAAGTTAATTTTCATATTGACCTTTCAGAAAAAGAGTAGTAAACTTATTTCAGAAAGCAAAAGCCAAAGGAGGAAAAAAATGGATAAGAAGCTGCACCACGCGCCAACCACGTGCCCGGTATGCGGAGGTGGTATGCTCATTACTACGATGCACTGCGCTGCCTGCGGTACGAATGTGAGCGGAGAGTTCAGCCCGTGCAAATTCTGCATGCTTGATGAGAAAAATCTCAATTTCGTCGAGACCTTCCTGCGCTGTAGGGGCTCAATTAAAGAAATGGAGAAGGTTCTGGGAGTAAGTTACCCGACCGTCAAGAACATGATGGAAGCTGCGCTGGGTGCGTTAGGCCTGAACGAAAAGGCGGAGAATGTCAGCGCGGAAAAAGAGGCCAAGGAGGCCATACTCGAAAAGCTGCATTCAAAGGAGATAGACATGGAGACAGCGCTTAAGGAACTGAAAGGTATTAAGGAGGAATAATCATGACAGAGAGAGAAAGAATTCTATCAATGGTGGCTGACGGAACCATCACAGTAGAAGAGGCGGACAGATTGCTTGAATACTTTGAAGAGCATAAGGAAGTGCCGGGCGAAGAATTTGCCGCGGGGGAGAGCGAAACGAAGTCGGAAGCTCAAGCGCCGGCGGAGAGCGCGGCGAGCTCGAATCCGCAGAGCCAAGCTTCCTCTAATATTCACAGCTTTGATATTTCATGGGTGAGCGGCCCGATTGAAATAAGAAGCTATGAGGGAAGTGAGATCAACGTGACGGAATATTCCCGCTCGGAGCTTCGCGCGGAAGACAAGATGTATATCTATGAGGAAAACGGGGTTCTATACATAAACTGGATTGAAAAATGGAGCGGATATATCCTCACCTCTATTACGAATTTCTTCAGCAGAATCGGGCTTTCAAAGCATCTGATTATCGAGGTGCCGCGAGAGCTGGCAGGGAAAATTGAAAGCGTAAAGTGCAACGGTGTTTCAAGCAAGATTTCCATGGAGAATCTGACCGCGAACGGCATCAAGCTTGATTCCACTTCGGGGTCTGTTGATTTGGCGGGCATAAGCGCCCAGGAGATAAAGATAAGCTCCGTCTCCGGCGCGCTCAGGCTTGACGGCGTGACGAGCGGGCGCATCAAGGCGGAATCCACCTCGGGGAGCGTTACGGCGGAGAATATCTCGGTAGGCGACGGCAATTTCAGCACGATTTCCGGCTCGGTGAAATTCTTCGGCGCGGCAACGGCGCTTAAATGCAACACGGTTTCCGGCTCGATTCAGCTTGACCTCGCCAACACTGCTGACAAGCTGAGCCTGGATACGGTCTCCGGCTCGCAGAAGGTCTGGCTGAATGATGATAACGGCTTCAACGCGAAGTATTCCGCGATGTCCGGCAAGTTTGAGACGGAGTTTCCGGTTGAGCGCCGCAAGGAGGACAAGCATTCCGGCAGGGCGATTTATCTTGACGGCCACACGCGCATGAATTTCTCAAGCGTGTCCGGCTCAATGAGGATTTTCAGGAAAATCAGAGCGTAAGCAATAGCGGTTGTATTGGATAGACAAAGGAAAGCCCGGGGTGACCCGGGCTTTTTTGCGTTGTTAACTTAGTAATTCGGAGACTCAATGAGGATAGCTAGCTTTTTCATAAAAGTCACTCCGTCATTTTGATATACATCACGTCATAAACCGGCACGATATATGTCCCGTCCTCCTGCAAAACCTCTGTTTCCACCTCGCCTTTTTTGATGTAGAACTTATAGCAAGGCGTAAAATAGCCTACTTCAACATGCGCGTCATAATAAATCTCAACGCGCATGTCCTCAACGCTCGCGTCGGGGTATTTCTCCTTTGCATAGTCTAAGACAATATCGTATGTAACAGCAGGTTTTTCTTCTGAAAGGGGTGGGTTAAAGTTGGTAATATGCAAAAGTGCACCGTTTGCTCCAGGAACAACAATCAGTCGAATAAGCTGAAATTGCTGGTTATAAACACTTTCAGTATAGTTCTCTGAAGCTTCTGTTATAGTATAATGGTAAAGATTTCTCTCGCCATCACTATAGTAATTAGTCTTATCCTGTATTTGAGGATTCTCAATGTCCAAATACTGAAGGGCGGATTTTACGAGAGTATTCTCAAGAAATGTTCCGTTGACTATATCAGTTTCTAGATTGAAGTTTGGGGTAGAAAGTGAAACCACTCCTTCCTCTGAGTGAAACTTATTACCACTCTCATCATTATATACCATCCATGTGGAGAATAGCTCATCGGGAACAATTTCAAATTCTACGGCTTCATCTTCCCCGAATACCAAGCCGAGATATTCTCTCAGCTGCTCCGCGAAAAGAAACCGATGCTCCTCTGTGACTTCATATAGCGGTTCATCGGTATAATAGTTGTGAGGATAAGGGTTCTCATATACAGGAAAGGAAGTCATAGAAGAGGTGTCCTCATCAATGAGGTTTTCTTCAACATTTGTTGTCACCTCACTGTCTCCGCCTCCGTCAATCAAAGGCTGAAACTCCCGGATTTCGATTTCTTCCGGTACGATTACCGCCACTTCAGAAGTTTCGAGAGCATCTTGAGATGACGCCGTTTCGTTGTTAGATGCAGTGCAGGAAGTCAAAGTAAACACAAGCAAAAAAGATAGACAAAATAGTACTATTTTCATAATAGTTCTCCTTGTTTTTTATTATTCATCACACATAAGTTGCACTAAAGGTCATCCGCATAGATTATGAAGCCCGTAGCGTCATAATTAGTATTATACCCATAAACACTGGAAGCGGGAACAGAGTACACGCCTGAATAATTATTATGCGGGTCATTAATGATAGCTTTGTATGAGCCGGAAGTATAGGACATTCCTTTGATGACGACATAATGCCCACCTGTCGTATATGGGAAATAATTGTAATCTCTAATAACCAGTGTCGGCTGTACGGCGTGACCGTTCGAAAGGTTTTTAACAAGCAAATTTGTGTACTGCGCACTGGTGAAGCTGTGTGCATCTCCTGCCTTATACCTTACAGATTTCCCCGCTGCAGTTAAATATTGATTTAATGCGCTAGCAATATTGGGCGCATATTTATACTCTCCAGCTCCGTTGATTGCTAATACTGTATCTACAAAATCTTTTTCGAGGACAGATATTCCATAACTTGCCAATATCATTCTGCCGCTGGCACTGCCGCAGGTATCATTCTGTTGCTGGGGATATAACGGGACACTCACTGTTGGCGAAGGTGGCGTCGGCGCGGCAATAGTAAATGTTCTCGAGGCCCTTCCCTGTGCGGAGCGGACATCGGTATCCACATAGCTTCGGGAATAAAGTGTGACCGTATAATTGCCGGGTTCAGTAGGTGTAAAAGTCTTGTTATAGCTGGGAACAGTGGATTCACCTATCCAATTTTCTTTGCCGCCGTTCAAGCTCCAGCTTGCCGCCATGCGAAGGCACGGTGTAGATGAAGTGCCGCTTACGGTGACGGGTGAATTCAGCATAGCGCCGGAAATGGGGTTCAGCGTAACCGAGGGTGTAACCCGGTTATAAACATTGAAGCTTTTGCCCACCAAGCTTTTGCCGGCGTTCGGATGTGGTTCGTCATAGCTTCTCGCGTGGATAAATACTGAGTAATTGCCGGTGGTTGTTGGGGTAAAGGTTTTGGAATATCTGTTGCCCAAAATCTCACCCAGCCAATGCTCAGTACCGCCGTTTATTTTATAGCTTGCCGCCATACGAACGCAAGGAGTGGTGGCGCTTGCCGTAATAGTCACAGGCGTGCCGGGGTTCACATTGCTTGGGGCGTTGAAGGTAATAGTTGGATTGATGGGTTGAGGGGGCGGCGGAGCAGGCGCTGTAACGGTGAATGTTCTCGATGTACTTGTTGCATACGACTCTTTTGGATATATATCAGGATTGAGGTCTCTCGCATAAAGCGTAACACTGTAAGCACCGGCCTTAGACGCCGTAAAAGTTTTATAATAACTATTTGAATACACGTCTCCAAGCCAATAACTCACGCCGCCAACCGTATATTTCGCAGACATACGATAACATGGATTTGCCGCCGAGCCTTGCACAACGACGGTTTGCCCGACTGTTTTATTGGAAATTGAAGAAAGATTAAGGTACAATACCGAAAGTGCCTTTGCGTCTGTTTGCTTGGAAATCAGCTGTGATGAAGTGTCTATGCCATTCGCCGCATCTACAGGCACCGCAGTCAGTGTGAAAAGCAAAACTATCACCAACAGTATAGCCGATATTTTTCTTTTTGTCATCCTTTTTTACCTCCTAATAAAATTATTATTGGGATTTGCTATGTTTAGCCTTGATTCGCGCTTTTTCCCTCACATCATACGCATCATTCCTTCTTTGAGAAAGTATGACCTTTGCTAATGTGATAATAATAACATGGGGGTGAAATGTCAACGCGCAATGAGAAGTTAGCAGACACTGCTTCTTTCCCGCCCTTCTTTTATTGCCTTTCACCCTTTAATGATATATAATTCTCTTATATAACAGCGAGGGGTGAGGGTTATGGAAAGCATGGCAGAGAATATCATAGAAATGCGGGGAATCACCAAGCGCTTTCCCGGGGTGGTGGCGAACGACGACATCAGCATAGAAATCAGGCGCGGCGAGATTTTCGCGCTGCTCGGAGAGAACGGCGCGGGGAAAAGCACGCTGATGAGTATGCTCTTCGGAATGTATGAGCCGGACGAGGGAGAAATCCATATAAGAGGAAAACGCGAGCGAATCACGTCGCCTGCAAAGGCGGCGGGGCTAGACATCGGCATGGTGCATCAGCACTTCAAGCTGGTCGAGAACTACACCGTCACCGAGAATATCGTCCTCGGCATCGAGCCGCTGAAAAAAAGGTTCGGGTTCATTCCGGCCGTGGACATCAAGGGGACGAATAAGAAGATTGAGGAGCTTTCAAAGCGCTATGGCCTTGAGGTTGAGCCGACAAGCCTCATTGAGGATTTGAAGGTCTCTGCGCGCCAAAGGGTTGAGATACTCAAAATGCTTTACCGCGAGGCGGAAATTCTCATCTTCGACGAACCCACGGCTATGCTCACGCCGCAGGAGATTGTCTTCCTCCTGGACATAATCAGAAGCCTGCGCGACGACGGCAAAACGATTATCCTCATCACGCACAAGCTTGAGGAAATCAAGCAGGTGGCGGACAGATGCGCTGTGCTGAATCAGGGCAGGCTCGTCGGCGTGCTGGACGTCGCGGAGACCTCCACAAAGGAAATGGCGCGCCTGATGGTGGGCAGGGAGGTGGATTTTGAAATAGAGAAGGCTCCCGCATCATTCGGCGAAACCGTGCTTCAGGTGGAGAATCTTACGGTGGAGAACAGCGATAAGTTCAAGGTCGTGAAGGACGTCAGCTTCAATGTCAGGCGGGGTGAAATCTTTGCGATTGCGGGGGTGGCCGGTAACGGGCAGATTGAAATCGCGGATGCCATCGCAGGGCTTGCAAGGGTAAGAAAAGGTAAAATTACGCTTCTCGGTGAGGACATAACCGCCGAAAACGTGAGGAAGCGCAATCTTCTCGGTGTGTCTTATATCCCTGAAGATCGCCACAACGTCGGGCTGATTCTTGACTTCACTCTGGCAGAAAACCTCGCGATGAAGAAGTATTTCATGAAGCCCTTTTCAAACCACGGTTTTTTGAATAAAGAGAAGTTCGGCGAGTATGCTGACGAGCTGATTGCAGAATATGACATACGCAGCGGGAGCGGCGGAGAGACCCCGATGCGCAGCATGAGCGGCGGCAACCAGCAAAAGGCGATTATCGCGCGCGAGGTCTCGCAGGATTCAGATTTCATGATATTCGTGCAGCCAACGAGGGGGCTGGATATAGGCGCCATCACGGCGATACGTGAAAGAATGATAGCAGAGCGCGACAAGGGCAAGGCGATTCTGCTTATCTCGCTTGAGCTGGATGAAATCATGGGCTGCGCCGATACCATCGGCGTGATATACAACGGTGAGCTACTGCGCATAGCCGACGCGAAGGCCATATCCATGAATGAGGTGGGAGAATACATGATGGGGGTGAGGAAGAATGGATAAAAGCAGAAACCCGCTTGCTCGCGTGCTGGGCAACAAGAGATGGCAGTTTATCTCAATTCCTCTGTTTTCGATTCTCTGCAGTCTCATCGCAATCTCCATCGTTATTCTTATCATAGGCAAAAACCCGCTGACAGCCTTTACAAGCATACTTCAGGGGAACGGATTGCTGCCGAAGCCGAACTATGCCGCGTATAAAGGCATGTTCACGGATTTCATGGAGTTCCTCGACGCCATGACGCCCATGCTCTTCGCCTCACTGGCGGTTGCGGTGGCGTTCAAGGCGGGGCTTTTTAACATCGGAATTTCAGGTCAGATGCTCCTCGGCGGCTTCATCGCCACGGTGACTATCGGCTACAGCGATTTGCCCGCATATCTCGCGAGGCCGTTGGTGGTTGTCGTGGGTATATTGGCGGGCGCTCTCGCGGGCGGGTTGATAGGCCTGCTGAAGTATAAGTTCAATATCAACGAGGTTGTGGCCTCGATAATGCTCAACTACATCTTCCAATATGTGATAAGCTTCTTCATCAACACAGAGTATGTAGACCCCGTCTCGCGTCACAGCCGTGCCGTGAGCGAAGAGGCAAGGCTCACGCTTATCAATGTGGAGGTCTTCGGGCTGAAAACACGAATTCCGCTTTGCTTTGTTTTCGCGGTACTGACGGCCATAGTGATTTTTATTTTGCTTTCAAAAACGAAGCGGGGCTATGAGATAAAGGCTGTGGGCCTCAACAGGCAGGCGGCAAAATACGCGGGCATCGGCGTGGGACAGAACATCGTGATGTCTATGACGATTTCGGGCGCGCTTGCAGGCTTAGCGGGCGTAACGTATTATCTGGGCTATTTCAACACGATTCAGCCCGGCACTCTCGCGAACCTCGGCTTCGATTCCATTGCTGTCTCGCTGCTTGGAAATTCCCATCCAATCGGCATAATTTTCTCATCGTCGCTGGTCACGGCGCTTAGCCAGGGCAGCACTTACATGAGCAGCACAGTCGGCGTGCGGCAGGAGATTGCCTCACTTGTGACGGGCATGATTCTCCTCTTCTCGGCATGTGGCGCGTACATACGATATATCGTCAACCGGGCGCCGGAGGCAAAGCTTAAAAAGCTGAAGCCTGCAAAAAAGGCGAAAGGAGGCGATGAAGCATGAATATGGTCATAATTGACGGCCTTTCGTTCGCCCTGCCGCTCCTGATAATCGCGATAGGCGGGATATATTCCGAGAGAAGCGGAATCACGAACCTTGCCTTAGAGGGGCTTCTCGGCTTCGGCGCCTTCACCGGCGGGCTATTCGTAGCGTTCTGCGGCGGTTTCTTTGAGCCGGGCTCAAGCGTGCCGATGTACCTCGCGTTCCTCTTTGCGGCGGCGGGCGGCGGCATCTTCGCGACGCTTCACGCGCTGCTCTGCATAAAATTTCAGGCGAATCAAGTAATAAGTGGTGTGGTTATCAACATTCTCTCCGTCGCGCTGACGGGCTTTTTGACGAACCAAATCAACACAAGCTTCTTCGGGCAGTCTTCAAATAAATTCCTGCTGGGCGTATCGCCGAGAATCACAATCCCCGTGATTTCGGAAATCCCCGTAATCGGCGCGATTTTTACGAATTTCTACCCGTTTGAGATAATTATCCTCGTGCTGCTTGTTGTGATGTGGTTTATTCTCTACCGCACGCGCTTCGGCATGCACCTGAGAGCCAGCGGAGATAACCCTCAGGCGGTTGACGCGGCGGGCATAAATGTTGCAAGGGTGCGCTTCTCGGCTGTGATGATTTCCGGTGCGCTGAGCGGAATAGGCGGCATGTGCTTTGCTTATTCAATCTCGACGAACTTCTCGCCGTCGGTATACTTCGGTGCGGGTTATCTCGCGATTGCCGCGCTGATTTTCGGCAACTGGAAAATCATGCCGACGTTTGCGGCCTGCCTGATTTTCGGCTTTGCGAGAAGCGGGGCATATCAGCTCGTGAAATATCTTGAGATGTCTTCAAGCGTTACCGACCTTGCAATGACACTGCCGTATATCCTGACACTGCTTCTGTTGGCGTTCTTCAGCAAGAGCAACCGCGCGCCCAGAGCACTGGGTGAAATTTATGATAAGAGTAAGAGGTAGAAATGAATATACGTTTTTATAACGGAAAGATTTGCACGATGGAAAACGGCACGGCTTTTGTCGATGAGCTATGGACGAATGGCGGCAAAATCGCTTATGTCGGCGCGTCAAAAGAGGCGGATATAATATTCGACAGAGAAATAGACTTGGACGGCAATTTGCTGATTCCGGGTTTCAAGAACGCGCACACGCATTCAGGCATGACTTTCCTGCGCAGCTTTGCTGACGATTTGCCGCTTCTTGACTGGCTGCACCATCAGGTGTTCCCGATGGAGGCCAAGCTCACGCCGGAGGATGTCTACTGGCTCTCGCGTCTCGCGATTATGGAGTATCTTTCCTCGGGTATGACGTGCAACATGGATATGTATATGGCCGATGAGATGGCGCGGGCGTCGATTGACAGCGGCTTCCGCACGGTGACGGTCAACGGGCTGAATAATTTCGGCGGCAGCGTGGAAGAGACAGAAGCGGAATATGACAGGCTGAACGCCATGCATGAGCGAATCGGCGCGTGTCTGGGTTTTCACGCGGAATACACGTGTTCGCCGGAGCTTCTTAAAGAAATCGGCGAACTGGTAAATAGGCGCAGACTGCCGATTTTCACACACAGCAGCGAGAGCCTCCGCGAGGTGAACGAATGCCTTGAGAGAACCGGCATGACGCCCACGGCATGGATTGACAGCTTCGGCATATTCAATTATGGCGGCGGGGCTTATCACTGTGTGCATATGACAGACGACGATTTGAGCATAATGAAAAAGCGCAATATGGCAATCGTGAGCTGCCCGGGCAGCAACACTAAGCTCGCGAGCGGCATAGCGCGGATAATCGATATGCTGAGCATGGGCATAGACGTGGGCATTGGCACAGACGGCCCGGCGAGCAACAACTGCCTTGATATGTTCCGCGAAATGTTCCTCATGACCGGCTTGCAAAAGCTGCGGCTTGACAATGCCGCAGCCCTGCCTGCCGAAGACGTGCTGAAGATGGCGTGCGTTACGGGCGCGAGGATTATGCGCCTGACCGAATGCGACAGTCTCGCCGCCGGCAAAAACGCTGATTTGACCGTAATTGACATGCACCGCCCGAATATGCAGCCCGTGAACCACGAGATAAAGAATCTGGTTTACAGCGGGAGCAAAGAAAACGTGAAGCTGACGATGATAAACGGTGAAATCCTCTATGAAAACGGTGAGTTTTTCGTCGGCGAAAAGCCTGAGTATATCTATCAAAAGGCAAATGAAATCATAGACAGAATGAGATAAGCAAAGCCCGTCACATGATTGTGACGGGCTTAAATATTGACATTGTGTAAACTTTTTTATTGCGTATTGTATATGCTATGTTGAAGTGCTACTATTGAGCTATAACTATAAGGAGGCTGTATCATGGATATAAAAAGTTTGGTTTCGCAGATGACGTTGGAGGAAAAGGCAAGCATGTGTTCAGGCGCTAATTTTTGGCAGACACAGGGCATAGAAAGGCTTGGCATTCCGCCGATGACGGTGACGGATGGTCCGTGCGGTGTTAGGAAGCAGGAGGGCGCAGCAGATCATCTTGGCATACACGAAAGTGTAAAGGCGATAAGCTTTCCTACGGGCGCATGTGTGGCGAATTCATTTGACAGAGATTTAATCAGAAGGTCCGGCGAAGTGCTCGGCGAAGAGTGCCAGGCGTTAGATGTGGGCATTTTGCTTGGTCCCGCGGTGAATATCAAGCGTTCGCCGCTATGCGGAAGGAATTTTGAGTATTATTCGGAAGACCCGTATCTCTCCGGTGAACTTGCCGCAGCGTACATTGATGGCGTGCAGAGCCAAAACATCGGCACAAGCATAAAGCATTTCGCGGCGAACAGCCAGGAACACCGCCGTATGACGAGCGACAGCATTGTGGACGAGCGCACGTTCCGTGAGATTTATCTGCCTGCGTTTGAAATTGCCGTAAAGAACTCTAAGCCGAGGACGGTTATGTGCTCTTACAACAAGATAAACGGCACTTTTGCTTCAGATAATCACAGGCTGCTCACGGAAATCCTTCGTGATGAGTGGGGATTTGAAAACGCCGTGGTGAGTGATTGGGGTGCGGTAAATGACCGTGTTGAGGGCATTATTGCGGGCATGGATTTGGAAATGCCCGGCAATTCCACTGAAAATGACGCATTTGTGCTTGAGGCAGTGAAATCAGGCAAAATCAGTATGGAAAAACTCGATTTAACCGTTGAGAGAATACTCAAACAGGTTTACGCGTATATGGAAAACCGGAAAGAGGGCGCGGTATTTGACTATGAGCGCGACCATGAATTCGCGAGAAATCTTGCGGCAGAGTCAATGCCGCTATTGAAGAATGACGGCATACTCCCGCTTTGTAAATCCGGCACATATGCCTTCTTGGGGAAATTTGCCGAAAGCCCGCGGTTCCAGGGCGGCGGAAGCTCGCATGTGAATTCATATAAGGTGACAAACTCGATTGAAGCGGCGAAGGGGATAAATATTGCTTACGCGCAGGGCTATATAACTGAAGAGGACAGAACAGACGACGATCTGCTCGCGGAAGCGGTTAAAACCGCCCAAAATGCCGATGCCGCAGTTATCTTTATCGGCATACCGGATGCACTGGAATCAGAAGGATTTGACAGGGCAAACATGAAAATCCCCGTGTGTCAGGAGAAGCTGATTGAAGAGGTTGCCAAAGTTCAGCAGAATATCGTCATAGTGGTTGAGTGCGGCGGGGCGATTGAAATGCCGTGGATTGGCAGCGTCAAAGCGGTGCTTTACGCCTATCTCGGCGGGGAGGCCGTCGGTGCGGCGGTGAATGATATTATCTTCGGCGACGTAAATCCCTCCGGCAAGCTTGCAGAGACATTTCCGCACCGCTTGGAGGATAACCCATCCTATCTTTACTATATCGGCGAGGGGGATAAGGCTGAGTACCGCGAGGGTATCTTCGTGGGCTACAGATATTATGACAAGAAAAAGGCGGATGTGTTGTTCCCGTTCGGACACGGGCTTTCATACACAAACTTTGACTATGGAGAACTAACGCTTGACAAAAACGAAATGGATGACACGGAAACGCTTACGGTGACATGCAAGGTTAAGAACACTGGAAGCCGAGAGGGCAAGGAAATAGTGCAGCTTTATGTGGGAAATAACTGTGTGCCGGGCGGAACAATCAAGTCCGATAAGGAACTGCGTGGTTTTGAGAAAGTATCGCTTCAACCGGGAGAAGAGAAGACGGTTGAGTTTAAGCTGAATAAACGCGCGTTTGCGTATTACAATACGGAGCTTAATGGTTGGCATGTTGAGAGCGGTGAGTATAAAATCCTCATCGGCAAGTCAAGCAGGGAAATAGTCCTTGAGAGCGCGGTCGCGGTGAAATCTACAACGCAGATAAAGAGGGTGTTTACGATTAACAGCACACTCGGCGACATTATGAGCAACCCGAAGGGGCAGGAGATAGTCGGGCAGATGATGCAACAGGCCAATACAGGCATGGATATTGACGGCGTAGCATCAGTTCTGGGCTCAAAAGAAGCCTTGATGGAAATGATCGGAAACATTCCGCTCAGAACCCTTACATCGGCTATGGGTGCAATGGGAGTTTACCAAGGAACAGGCAGAGGGGCTTGTTCAGCTTCTCAATTCATAAGACTTACGAAAGCCTCCCGATTAATCTGCATCGGGAGGCCTTTTTTACAGCAAATCCTCATATTCTTTTAGGGCTTTTAAGCCTGCTTCCGTAACGGCATAGATATTGTTTTTGCCAATCTTGGCGGTGACGGCATACCATTTATAGTAATTCCTGCCGAGGATTACCGCGGCTTTCTCAATGCCGGTTTCAGCCCTCACTTCGGCGGCGGTCTGCTCGCCGGCGTCTCTCAGAAGCTTTGCTATGCGCAGGGCCTGTTCTTTGTATACTGTCATGATTTTTCGCCGGGTCACGCCGCCTGTGTTGAGGCTTCCGGTTCTGCCGTTATGCTCGGTTAGAACAGCGAGCCTCTCGCGTTTGTCTTTTCTTATGCCTTTGAAGATTTCCGGGTTAACCGCGACGTCTATCTGCGGCTTGCCTTCGCTTGTGAAGCCGACGAAAATCAAGCCGAGCTCAAGCTTCCTGCACAGCCGAAGCATGTCATGATACCTCGGCGCCATGTAGCCGCGTTTGGGCAGCGGCACGGCCAGATAGACGCTCTCCGCAATGCGCTGCCTCTCAAGCCCCTGATAGATAAGCTCCATCGTGAAGCCTGTTTTCAGCTCCACTACGATGAGCTCATCCCCTTTTACGGCGGTAACGTCACAGCCGCGCACCTCGGCCTTTACGTCATAGCCGAGAGATGAGAGATAATCCCGCACGGGCTCATATAAATTGCTTTCTGATATTTTCCGCATGGCTTATTCAGTATAATCCTGGAAGGGCTCCAGGTCTGAATAGTCATCGGGGTTCGGGGAGGGAGTAACCTCGGGTGCTTCATAGATGACTTCGGGAGGGTCATATTCCTCTGTTTCATAGAAATCCACCTGCAATACGAAGCTTAAATCGCTCATGCTCACAGCCACTATGGATTGACTTGAAACCGTATATATAAGCTCGTTTGCATAGGTTGAGCGCATCGGTAGCCGGTTTTCATTGGTGTAAACACCCTCTTGATGCGGTGAGAACATCGGGTCGGTGATTATGCCTTTCAGCGAAAAGCCGCCATCCTTTGAGACGTTCAGCACCATTGCGCCACTGCTGAATTCACTCGTGATTTTCTGGTCACCGACGGTTACGAAATCGTCATAGAAGGAGTAGGGAATCACGAGCAGGCCGGTGCTTCGGATAAAGGTGACAGCCTTGTGGTTGTAAAGCGCATCACTGTAAATTGAGCCATTGAGAATCAGCGTGCTTGTTTCCTGCGGATTATGCGGATCGCTGACATCAAACAGAGAGAACTTCATGCCCGTTTGCCAGCCCGTTTCGGCGTCTGCGTTATAGCCTATGCCGATCAGCGTATTTTCATCAAGCGGGTGCAGATATGTAGAGAATCCGGGGATTTTCAGCTCGCCCAAAACGGTGGGACTATACGGGTCGCTGACATCTATGGCAAAAAGCGGGTCGGTTTGCCTGAACGTGACGATATATGCCATCTCGCCTATGAAGCGCGCGGATTTAATCGTCTCGCCCTGCGCCAGCGCGGGGGTTTCGCCAATCTTATTCAGGCCGGTGTCGAGCACGTAGAGCTTGTTGTCGATGGTTTCATTGTATATGGTCACCGCGACGCGCAAATAGCCGTCATGCTCGTCCATCGAGAACTGGTTCAGCACCGTGCCTTCAACAGTGGCCCTCGCCGAATATTCAATACTGTTGCCGTCTATTTCATAGCGCACAATTTCCGTGTCTGAGCCGAAGCCCGAGGCAACGTATAGCCCTCCGGCGCTGCAATAGACAAGCGAGCCGTATGAGCCAAGCACCGTTTTGGTGGAAACCTGCTGATAATCGACGATTGAAAGCGCTGAGGCCGTGATAAAGGTGGAATCATTTTCCTCCGAGATGAAAATATCCTGCTCTTTCACGGATATATATTCCTTGGCGTGATTGCGCGAATGAGAATCGTAAGTGCGCGGGACATAATTCCCCACCTTTTCAAGCGGGATTATCCCCATGTGCCGCACGGATTTGCTCGTGACGAGATACAGCGTCTCACCCGACAGACGCGAGGAGATATAATCACCCTCCTGCCTGAATTCGCGTTGAAAGCTGATGGCGTCACCGTGATTGAGAACATCATATATGCGCACGCTTGTTATAGAGCTGTCCACGCGTATTGTGTCGGAATCAGCGCTTGATGTATCCTCACGCGGCAGGCGTGAGACGAGAACAAGCCTTTTATTCTTGACATACATGTCAATGATTGAGCCGTCTTTCTCCGTGTCAAATTCCGTCTGGCTCATGAGGCGCAGGCCGCCCATATTGACGATGGAGAGAAGCGTTTTATATTCATAATTCGGCGCGCTGTAGTTTGAAAGGGTATAGATGCATTCGCCGTCATTCTTTACTATATCGGCCTCGTCGATTCCCTCAACCTGCACATTCGTCTCGCCGTGTTCGCCGGAGGCTTCTTCACCCTCGGCTTCAGATGTATCGCCGCTCATGTCATCGGCAAGAACATCGGAGGTGTTATCCATATCAGTGAGAGCCTGCTCTTCGGAATAACCGAAGGTTTCTGTGCCCGCAGCCTCTAAAGGCATGCCATCAGCCACAATTGCTTCAGTTGACACTCTGTTCAATCTGCTCTGCCGCTCGGAAGCCTCGCGCAGAGCCTCGTAGACGTCATAGTAGGGAGCTTTCACGATGGTTTCGTTGTGCGTTTCCAGTGTGTTGATTGCCGTGATACCCAGAATGAGGACGAAGGCCGCGGCAATCACGGTGTTCACGCCAACCCAAAGCCAGTTTATCTTTCTCTTTGATGCGGGGATAAACTCCGGCGGCTTAGCTTTTGCCTTTGCCACCCTCTTTTTTATGTCGGCGAAATCGCGGCGCTCATATTTCTCTGTTTCTTTTTTCAAATTATCCAAATTCATGTCATCATTGTTCATTTAGAATGCCTCCTGTCTGCTCTAACTCCTTGCGCAGGCTCTTTATCGCCTCCGAATACTTCCACCGCACCGTGCCCTCGGGCAGCTTGGTGATTTCGGCTATCTCCTTGTGAGTGTAGCCCTGTGATTTCAGCACGAGAATCTCGCGCTCTGAGGAATCGAGATACCGCATTATGTCCGCGAGGGTCACCTCGGCTTCAAGATGATTTATTTCATCTGTGCCTGAGGGAACGAATTCAAGCAGAGAGCCGTCGCCCTCGCGCTTATACTTGCGCAGGAAATCAATCGAAAGATTCCTCGCAATGCGAAGCACCCACGCGCCCGCATTCCCGCCGCGCTTGTAGCGCCCCGCGGCGTTGTAGATGTGGAGAAAGGTATCCTGCGTGAGTTCGGCGGCAATATCCGCCCGCTTCACGATAGAGAGACTAAGTGCGAAAATCGGCGAATACATCTCATTATATAATTCCTCAAGGGAATTCATATCTCCCTCTGAAATCTTTCTGATAAGCCTGTCATACGTCGCGCTTGTCATCTATTCTCCTCCCCTCTGTGTATATAACGATTATACACGTTATTTTGTTGGAAGTCATTTATATTTTAATTTTATGCCAAAAATGAGGAAACCGATTGTTGACATGTGGGTAATAAATAGTTACAATAATACTGGGAATTGTAAACTGTATAGAAAGGCATTATAAATGGAAAAGGTGAAACGCTTAAAGAAAAAGAGGATAATTCTCATTTCGGCTGCTGCTATAATGATAATTGCCGCAGTTCTCACCATCTTGACCATAACAGGAAGAAAATATGAGTTCTTCTCTGTGGGGCTCACGCATTATTATTCTGTTGAAGATATGAAGACCAAAGCACCGGTGATAGTGCAGGGAGAAGTGACGAATATCTCTGAACCGTTTTTGGTTGAGGATTCGTACGGAACATCAATAAGAGCATATCGTGATTTTGAAGTGAAAGTCAACAAGGCTTTACGAGGAGAACCGGGAGAAACAGTAACAGTGAGGCTTCCTGGCGGAGAATTTGGGAATGTGAGCTTTGTCGAAGAACCAACGCCTAAACTGGAAGAAAATGAGGAATATATTCTGTTTATTTACCAACATCATGTTGGAGGGGGCACGCTGACAAAAGGAGATTATTACTTCATTCTCGGTGAGTTGCAAGGTGTGTATGAATATGCTGAAAATACACAATACGCTCATTTGACGAAAAATGGCGGACTTTATTTCAGCTCTGATATTCTTCCTGTTGAAGGGGGAGATATGGAAGCTGCCGCAAACAATGCAGAGAAGGATAAAAGCGGAATGACAAAGGAAGCCATCAGTTTGTCAGCCTTTGAAGAGAACATGATGGATTTCAATAAAAAGTACCCAGCAAATGAATTCTGGTTCAGAGAAGAGGCTGAGGCAAATAGCAAATTGAATTTGGAATCGGGAATGATAACCCAAGAGGAATATGACAGATATAAAGAGCAGGAGAAAGAATACGGCAGAATTCTTTCAGAAGAAGAGTGCAAAGAAGCCCTTGAAAGGTATGTTAACGGCGAATGAATATATAAACGATAGAAACCCTCTCCGAAAGGAGAGGGTTTCTTTTACCCGTCATTGCGCTCAAGTTTTTGCATTTCGCTGAATTTCATAAAACGGCGGAGAGCCTTGTCAATCGCCGCCGAGAGCCTCTTCGTCATCTTCACTTTATCCTCGAGCCATATGTTTTTCACCTCAAGCACGCTTTCCTTGCGGCGGCAGATAAGCTCGACTCTGCCCGCGAACTTATCTCCGAAGAGAATCGGCAGCGTGTAATAGCCGTATTTCCGCTTCGCCTCGGGAGTGTAAATTTCCCATGTGTAATCAAAGCCGAAGAGTGCCTTGGTAAGCTTTCTGTCCCACATGAGATTATCCAGCGGGGCGATGAACTCGCATCTGTCGGTCAGCGGGATGTCCGCGATTATCTCGTGCAGCAAGGGCAAATCACCGCTTTGCAGATAGAATTTTTCCGCGCTGCCCTCAATTTCAATTTCCGCGATTTTCCCCTCGAAGAGCAATGCTTCAAACACCTCGCTCCTCTCCGGCGCCTTCATATCGCGGATTCCGAGGAAGGCGTCAGAGGGCTTGTTACGAAGCAGACCCACCGAGCCTATGCGGCGGTAAATATTCCATTTAAGGTAATCAAAGCGGTTTTCAAGCGGGTTTTCGGTGTTCAGCAGCTCCGCCGGAAAGTGACGCTCGATGAGGTCGTAATACTTATTCGTGCCTTTTTTGTGATGCACGACAAGCTCACCCTGAAAGTACATTCGCTCCAATGCCGCGCGTGAGAGCTTCGTGGGCGCCCAGTACCAGTCGATTTTCTCGTCAAACCCGATGTCCTGCGAAGAAACCGCGCCTCTCTCGGCGATAATTTGCTTTATTTCATCTTTAACGGCGTTGATTTCATCGTTCCCGCGCTCGCCCCAGCCGCCGCTTCTGTTGCCGTGGAAATACGGCCAGTCTGCGATGGGGAAGATGGACAGCTGCTTGTCGAAGTGGTCCACGAGAAGCCTGTCTGTATATAGCAAATCATAGAGCATGGATTTTCTGAAATTCTTGACGCGCGCATGCAAGACGAGCTCCGGGTTCTTCCCGCAGACGTCCACAGGGTCAAACTGAATGCAGCCTGCCTGCCGGACGAACGCCAAAGCGCCGTCTTTGCCTATATACTTATTTGCGCCTAAAAGCCCCTGCTTGTACAGAAGAAATCTCCGTGCCTGCCTGTTCGTGATTTTCATATGCCGCTCCAATGAATTCTATTTTGATAATTTGAAAATTCTCAATGCGCCACGCAGCACGATTAAAAGGACAACTGCGCCGACAATAAGGTCGGGAATCCTGCTCTGTGTCACGGCCACCAAAACAGCGGCGATAATCACGCCTATATTGACGAACACATCGTTTGAAGTGAAAATCTGCGTAGCTTTGATGTGAACCTCCTGAGTTTTAGATTTCCGCAGGAGGTATAGCGACACCGCATTGCCGGCAAGGGCAACGCATGAAAGGGCAATCATAACGATAAAATTAGGGGAGGGCTCATTTCCGATGAAGCGCCGCACAATTTCCAAGAAGCCCCATGCGGCAAGCAAAAGCTGAAGCACGCCGCTTGCACGTGCGATGCGCTTTTTGGAAAGCATCGTGCCGGTAACGGCGTAAATACTCAGTGCATACACAAAGGCATCGGCAAGCTCGTCAAGCGAATCTGCCACAAGCCCCATAGAATGTGCGATTATCCCTGCAATTACCTCAACAGCAAATACGCTGAAATTTATGATAAGCACTGTCCACAGCAGCCTTTTATCGGCACTGCCGTTATCTGCCAAGTTTTCGTCTGTGTATGAAGAGGTCTCAACTATTGTAGCATCTAAGTTCAGGGAGTCAATAGCCCGTTTTATGCTGTCAAGCTCACCGGAATGCAGAATAGTGAGCTGCAGGTTTCCCAAATCGAAGTTCAGCTCCATGACAGCGGAGTTATCCGCCAGCCTCATTCGTATCATTTGCTCTTCAGAGGGGCAATCCATTTTTTTGATGAACAGAACAGTTTTCTCCATATAACCCTCAACAATCAGCTAACGCGCTTTCGCTTATCAATTTAGAACAGTATAGCATAAGCCTTTGAGAAAATCAAACAAATGTTCCCGTGCATTATGCCGTTGTGTTGCTGTGGTAGATTCTTCCCTTACTGCCGTCATCGCAGTTGCCCATGCCGATGAAATCAAAGCCGTATTTTTCATAGTACCCCACGTGGTCGGTCACGAGATAGACATGCTCAAAGCCGAGAAGTGCGGCCTCGATTACGGCGCGCTCAAGCAGTTTTGAGCCGAGCGCTTTGCCGCGCTCGCTTTCTTCAATGTAGACCGCGCATATCCACGGGAATAAATCTGTGCGGTCAATGAAGTCATTCTGAATCAGACCGAACGAGCCGATGATTTCGTCATTCTTCATCATGAGATACCAGCGGGGCAAAGGTTTTGCTGTCGTAAGTGAATCTGATATGCTCTCGCAGTAAGTCTCTCTGGGAACAGGCCACTTCGATGAAAAATAATCTGCGGCGCGGTCTGCCAGCCCGGGACAATCCCTCACATTGATAATTTTATACTCCATAGTACTCCTCCTTTAATATGGCATATTGATATGTGTCAAACCACAGCGGATTGCAGCTTTCGTCTCGGCGGAAGAATGCGTTTCTTATGAAATGCGCCTCGCGCCTCATATGAAGCCGCTCCAAGAGCCGCCATGAAGCTGGGTTCTCCGGGTTGCACATTGCCATAATCCTGTGAGCGCCGAGCTTATTGAACGCGTAATCAAGAACTCCGCCCGCTGCTTCGGTAGCATAGCCTTTGCCGCCGAAGGCAGGGTTAAACACATAGCCGATTTCATATGTCTCGAATTCATCGGGCTGCTGCTTCGCGAAATAGATGTTACCAATCAGCTTTCCGCTTTCGTTAAGGCACACCGCCCAGAAGTCTTTCGTTTTTGCGCGCTCCTCGGCGGCTTTTCTGCATTCTTCTTCGGTCTGGGCATCATAAGGCTCAAACTTAACAACTTCGGGGTTGGAGAGATATTCGTATAAATCCTGCCAATCCTCGGGCTCAAAACGTCTTAAAAACAATCTTTCCGTTGATAATTCCATTAAATTCACCTTTTCCTATAATAAAAACAGGGTCACGGAATAAGCACCGTGACCCTTTAACCTCAAGCTGAATAAAACCGCAAGTTTTACCTATTACAAGTAACCAGAAAATTACAGCTCCGCAAAATACTTGATTGTGCGAACCATCTGGCTTGTGTAGCTGTTCTCGTTATCATACCATGACACGACCTGAACCTGGAAGAGGTCGTCGGCAATCGGGATAACCATCGTCTGGGTTGAATCAAAGATAGAGCCGTGTGTTTCGCCGACTATGTCGCTTGAAACAAGCGGGTCTTCGGTATATCCGTATGAATCGGAAGCGGCGGCCTTCATTGCGGCATTGATGCCGTCAACCGTGACGCCCGCCTTCTTAACAACCGCGACGAGGATGGTGGTTGAGCCCGTCGGAACCGGCACGCGCTGTGCAGAGCCGATGAGCTTGCCGTTGAGGTCAGGGATAACAAGGCCGATTGCCTTTGCGGCGCCTGTTGAGTTAGGAACGATATTGACGGCAGCAGCTCTGGCTCTTCTGAGGTCACCGCCTCTGTGCGGGCCGTCGAGAACCATTTGGTCGCCTGTATAGGCGTGAACCGTCGTCATGATACCGCTCTGGATAGGAGCATATTTATGAAGTGTATCTGCCATCGGGGCGAGGCAGTTGGTTGTGCATGAAGCGGCGGAGATGACCGTGTCAGAAGCCTTGAGAATGTTCTCGTTCACGCCGAAAACAACCGTCGGGAGGTCATTTCCTGCCGGAGCGGAGATAACAACCTTCTTTGCGCCCGCCGTGATGTGGGCTTCAGACTTCGCCTTTGAGGTGTAGAAGCCCGTGCATTCGAGAACAACGTCAACGCCCACGCTACCCCAGGGGAGCTTGCTTGCGTCAGCTTCCGCGTAGATTTTGATGGTCTTGCCGTCTACGGTGATGGAATCGTCACCGGCAGTGACCTTATCGGCGAGCTTATATTTGCCCTGTGCGGAATCATACTTCAAGAGATGAGCAAGCATCTTCGGGCTTGTGAGATCGTTAATCGCGACGACGTCATAACCCTCCGCGCCAAACATTTGCCTGAATGCGAGACGGCCAATACGGCCAAAACCGTTGATTGCAACTTTCACTGACATAAATAAGCCTCCTGAGTTAATTTATTTTTTCCTGTATTATTTTACCCCTTTTTTGCTGATAATACAAGAGTTTGACAGAAAAATAACGAAATATTTTTGCCGGGCGACAATCTACATGTTTCTTATCTTTTTAATTTGGGCTGTGTCCCTGCCGCGCTTGTCCGCACCATCATTATTCTGCTTTGCGGCATATTTTCTGAACGTGAAAAGCAGCGCAAGAATGAACAGAGAGACGGAGGCGACGATGTATTGCAGCATAACAGGCGGCTCGCCGAGGTCAAGATAGGTGTTGCCTAAAAATGAAAGCACTATGTTTGAAACGGAATACGTCATATTCAGGATAACCGTAGGGATTGCGACGACGTAGAAAATCTTGGCGCTTCTCTCCTTGCCGACGCCGGAAAGCAGCTTCGCGAGGTAGAAAAGCGAAATCAGAATTCCGCCCGCTCCCGCCAAGGCGTAGATATTTTCGAGCATCGCAGAGGAATTCGTGAAATACACAAACACGAAAATCATATAGACTGCTGCCCAGAGTGTGGCGAGAAGATACAGAAGCCTGGCGTGTGTGAAGAAATTCTTTCCTCTGAAGAACACAAAGGCTGTGAAAATCTGTAAAATGCCAAAGATTACCATAGTGATGCAGAGGATCAGATGAAGATCACTGCTCATCGGGAATTGCATACCGATATAGCCCTGTGAAATCAGGCGAAGATGCTCCTGCCCCTGCAGGAAGCCCGCACCGAGAAGCGCCGCGGCCGAAAGCAAGGTGATAATCCCGACGGGCACGCTTCTGTTTTCGCCGATTCCCCGAAGCGAACCTCTGTCCTTAAACACCATGATCACGCATAAAAGAGAAACCAGCGCCACGAACGCCATGATAAGCCAGGCGAACATGCCGCTGTCTGTATAGAAGCCGGTTTTATAGTCAAAGGAATAGAGCATGTTTACAACACGCAGAATAATTCCGCCGGCAACGCCGACGCATGTAATCTTAACCGCTCTTCCAACGTTCATTCTCAAACCCGCCCAAATTTTAGAAATATTTGAAGTTATTATAGCACAGGTAAGTGCAATTGACAATTGAAAATTGATAGTGAGCCGTTGGCCAGCGGCGTAGCGACACACGAAGTGGACAATTAAGGACAACACCCGACGCTTCGCGTAACCCTCTTTATAAAAGAGGGCTCAGGGCAGCTTAAAATATGGCTTGGAACGAAGTTTCACAAAAACGTGCGCAGAAGATGAGTTTGGAAGAAAGATTTTTGCTATTCTCTGCGCCACAGGAATTTAGAGCATTGAAAGCATTTCTTTGTAGGGAGCGACGACCCCGGCGCTCCGTTAAGGGCAGTTGATAATTGACAATTGACAATTAGGAACAGAGAAAAATGCTATAAGTAGGGGCGGGTTTCCATGCCCGCCCGCAAATAAGGACAATTAAGGAAAACACCCGACGCTTCGCGTCACCCCGCTGGGCAACGCCTCTTTATAAAAGAGGGTTAAGGGCGATTATCAATTGTTCTTGCGTCAATAGGGATATAAGATGAATTGACCTTGAGAGCGCGGTAAGCCGGGCGCATGATCCTGCCGCCGGTAGTCAGCTCTTCAATTCTGTGTGCACACCAGCCCGCGATCCTCGCCACGGCGAACATGGGTGTGAATAAATCCTCGGGAATGCCGAGCATCTGATAGACGAGGCCGGAGTAGAAGTCAACATTCGCCGAAACCACCTTTTCGTTGCCCGTAACACGCTTGAAAACAGTCGGAGAAAGCCTCTCCACAAGCTCATAAAGAGCAAGCTGCGGGGCAAAATCCGTGCCCTGCGCAAGGACGCGAGCTTTGTCTTTCAAGATAATCGCGCGCGGGTCTGAAAGCGTATATATCGCGTGGCCTATGCCGTAAATCAGGCCGCTTCTGTCGCCCGCTTCGCGCCTGAGTATTCTTTCAAGATAAGCGGAGACCTCGGCTTCGTCTGACCAATCCTTGATATTGCCCATGAGCTCGGCCATCATCTCAATTACCTTATGGCTTGCTCCGCCGTGCTTAAAGCCCTTGAGAGAGCCAATTGCCGCGCCGATTGAGGAATACATATCCGAACCCGCCGAAGTAATCACCCTCGTGGTGAAGGTGGAATTATTTCCGCCGCCGTGTTCCGCGTGTAGAACCATCATCGTGTCGAGCAAATCAGCCTCCTCCGGCGTGAACTTCCTGTCCGGGCGCAGGGCGTTGAGAATCGCCTCTGCCGAGCTGTGCTGTGCGTCATACTGATGAAAGAACATGCTTTCGTTATCAAACTTATTATGCTTCACCTGATATGCGTTCGTCATGATTGTGGGCAGCTTGGAAATCAGCCCCAGGCTCTGGCGGATATTGTTCGCGAGGCTCTGGTCCTCCGGCGTCTCATCATAGGCGTAAAGCGACATAACCGAGCTTGCCAGCTTGTTCATGACATCGCGCGAGGGAGATTTCATTATCGCGTCTTCGAGGAAGGAATCAGGCAGCTGACGGTGCTCAAAGAGAAGCTGGCTGACAAGGCGGTACTGCTCTTTAGTGGGCAGCTGACCGAAAATGAGCAGCCATACAACCTCTTCAAACGCGAAGCGGCCTTCGTCATCGCAGCCTCTGATTATATCGTTTATATCTATGCCGCGATAGGTGAGCTTTCCCTCATCTGAGACGCGCTCACCGTCCACGATGATATATCCGTGCACATTACAGACATGCGTCAGCCCCGCCATGACGCCGGTGCCGTCGTCATTTCTGAGCCCGCGCTTAACGCGGTGACGCTCATATTCCTCCTTTGAAATTGAATTATTCTTAAGATACTCCTGACAAAGTGCGTCAAGCGAACCCCAGCTTCGGTTATTCATGATTTCTCCCTTCTGCGAGCAGATTGTCTGTTATTTTAACGCATACATGAAGAAATGTCAAGAGATTTTGCAATTTCAATATCACAATCTTGCAAAAGATTAAAAGAATATCCGTGCATCTGCTAAAAACATAAATAAAAATGAAAGATTGCGGAGAAAAGACATCATTTTTATCATGGGCGGTCAACCTGTTCACACTTAGGCTTATATATGGTATACTATACTCTATTGAAAACACAAGGACAATGTGCTTATACAGGAGACTTATATGAGCGATAACAGAATGAGCCAAAGCTTGCTTATGAAAGAGGTCTATGCCTGCTGTTTTACGGGCAGAGACAGCATTGAGGTCTTGAATGACGAGCTTGCACGCGCGCGGGAGAATTTCTTCGGCAAAGGGCGAAAGGCGGTTTATATCTATGAGGCGAACCGCACGACGAGCATGGACATAAGGCTTAGGGGAAAACTCTCTAAGCATACCTTTTCATGGAAAAAGAGCGCGGGGAAAATCACGCTCGAAGAGGCTTTCAGCGTGAAGGGAAATCATGTGGTAGTCGTTAAGGGTTACAGCAATATCTTGACGAAGAAGATTTTCACAAACAGGGAACAGCTCTGGATAAAAACGGAGTATTATGACCCCTCGGAGCTTGCTAACCCGCAGATAATCCTGAAGCCCTCAAGCGGTTTTGACGCGATTGAAAAATACGATTTCGACAAGCGAAGCAATATATATAATTCGGAAATCCTCTACCCCGCGCCGTTCTTGACGGGAACAGCCGAGCAGAGCATGCTTAATTCGCGTTTCGGCGACCCGCAGGTGATAATCAAGATGAGCGGGGGCAGCTTCTGCTATTGCCCGAAGGAGGAGGCCGAGGCGAGAAACGCAGCACTGCGCGAAATCGGCGACAGCCCGGTGATTCTCATGCCGACATGGGAGGTAAGAGCCGGCGAGGTGAGTGCGGATTCTGCCGAAGACGGCGGGAACATCAGCTTCACTAGCCTTGAAGAATACGCCAAGGTCACGCAGGGCGAGATGAGTGCGGGAGAGATTTATCCTACGGCGGCGGAGAATTCCGAGGGGCTGGAGAATATCCCTGAGGAATATAGCACCGAGCAGGCAAGTGATACTTCTGCAGATGAAGATTATATACTTGCCGCGGCACAGAGGGCGGCAGGGCTTGAAGCTGCCGAGGTTCAGGCAATGCCCGCCGAAATGACGCCGGACGGCACAGAGGCCGCGCCGGTTTCAGCTGAAGAGATAGATGAGGAAATCAGTGCGGCAACAGCCGCAGAGGCCTATGAGCAGTTCACGGGTGAAGACGCCGAGACGGCGAGCCTGGAGCGGGGCTATCGCGGCGCGGTCATCAACGGGCAGGTAGCGGGAAGAGGCAGAACGGAGCAGGAGAGCGGCCTGACGGCATATGACGGCGAATATAAGAACGGTAAGCGTGACGGCTTTGGCGCATACTATTATAAAGATGGCAAGCTCTGTTATGCCGGAAGCTGGAAGGACGACAAAAAGAGTGGGCTGGGGGTGTCGTTTAGGAACTCAGACGGTGCGCTGCATATCGCGAAATGGGATAAGGGCGAGCCGGGCGGGTTCGTATCCTTGTTTGACACAGACGGGAATCTGCGCTACGGCGGGAGAATCATCGGCGGCATGAAGCAGGGTGTGGGCGTATCATACAACAGCGAAAACGGCACAGTTTTTATCGGCAAGTGGAAGGACAATGTTGCCGGAGGATATGGCTCAATTTTTGACAGTGAAGGGAATCTGCTTTACACCGGAATGTGGAAGGACGGCAAGCGAAACGGAGACGGCACGGAGTTTGACACAGACGGCGGAATCGTCTTCACCGGCGAATGGAAAGACGACAGGCAGTATAATGGAATTCTTTATAAAAAGCCCAAGCATATCCCAGAGGAGGATGAGGGCTGATATGGATTTGGCATCGGTAAATATCGTACTAGTCGAGCCGGAAATCCCGCAGAATACCGGGAATATCGCGAGAACCTGCGCCGTAACAGGCTGTGCGCTGCACCTCGTCGGCCCGATGGGCTTCAAGCCGGACGATACAAAGCTCAAGCATGCCGGCCTTGATTACTGGCAGCATCTTGACATCACATATTATGAAGACCTCAATGAGTTTTTTAAGCAAAATTCCGGGGAATTCTTCTTTTTCTCCACCAAGGCGGAGAAGATTTATTCCGAAGTGGAATATCCCTTGAACACTTGGCTTTTCTTCGGCAAGGAGAGTGCGGGGCTGCCCGAAAAGCTTTTGTTTGAGAATGCGGAGAGAGCTGTCAGAATCCCGATGATGGACGAAGCACGAAGCCTGAACCTTGCGAATTCTGTGGCAATTGGCACCTTTGAAGTATTGCGGCAATTGGGTTTTCCAAAGCTGAAGTGCAAGGGCGAGCTTCGGGAATATAATTGGGCACAAGCAAAGGAAAACAACAAAAACTCGCAGTATTTTTGAGAGGTGGAAATGGAGAGCATTGCGCTTCTAGCTGATATTCACGGGAATACGCCCGCGCTGCTTGCGGTTGAGGCAGATATAAAGCAAAGAGGCATCGAAACAGTTTATTGCCTCGGAGATATTGTAGGCGGCGGGCCGAACAACGACGGCGCTTTAGAAATCTGCAAAAGGCTTTGCGATAAAATGATAATGGGCAACTGGGAGGATTTTCTCATCAATTCCACGCACCCAAAGGCGGTAAAATACGTGAGAAATATGTCGCCGAAGACCTTTGAGTTTATCAAAACTCTGCCGGCTTCAATCAAATTCTCGATGAGCGGGCGACGCATACATCTTTTCCACGGCAGACCGCTGATTCCGGAGGTCATGTGGTTTGAGAACTCAGAGGAGGAAAAGCTGCGTTTTTTCAGAACGCTTGAGGATGACAGAGAGCCGGATATAGTCGGCTATGCCGACCTTCACAGGCAGCTGAAATATGATTTCTCTGAAGAGAAGAAGACGCTTTTCAACACGGGGAGCGTGGGGAACCCGTATTCCTCGGGGAGCCAGGCGTGCTACGTGATTTTACGCGGCGATATGGATAAGGAAGAAATCTCGCCGTTCTCAATGGAATTCATCATGCTTCCATATGATGTTGAAGCCGCGGTGCGCGAGGCTGAAAGCGCGGGAGATTGGTTTGACGCCGCGCCCTACATTGAGAGCATAAGAGCGGGCGAGTGGCGGGGAATTAATTGATGAATTTTGCGCAAAAAGCTTGAATTTCATCTGTGAATGCTATACAATAAGCGTTGGCGATTGTGGTTAATTTCACAATCAGTTTGAGACACAAATAAGCGGGAAAAATTGAAGGAGTGCTGAGAATGAACTATCTGAACAAAAAGACGGTTGAAGACATTGATGTAAGCGGAAAAAGAGTGCTTGTGCGCTGCGATTTTAACGTGCCTTTTAACGAGGACAAAAGCATCTCTGACACAAAGAGAATCGACGAAGCCATGAAGACGATTAAATACCTCGTTGACCACAACGCGAGAGTTATTCTCATGTCACACCTTGGGCGCCCAAAGGGCGAGTTTGATGCGAAATACTCGCTTAAGCCCGTCGCGGATTATCTCTCGAAGAAGCTTGGCTTTGAGGTGAAGATGGCGAAAGACGTTGTAGGCGAAGACGCGAAGAATATAGCGATGAGCCTCAAGGACGGCGAAGTGGAGCTTCTGGAGAACGTGCGCTTCCATGCCGAGGAGACGAAGAACGACCCGGCTTTCGCTAAAGAGCTTGCATCGCTCGGCGAGATATATGTGAATGACGCATTCGGCACGGCGCACAGGGCGCACGCCTCAACAGAGGGCGTGGCACACTACCTGCCGGCAGTGGGTGGCTTCCTGATAAATAAAGAAATCAGCGTCATGGGCGGCGCGTTGCAGAACCCGAAGCGCCCGTTCATTGCAATTCTCGGCGGCGCGAAGGTTTCGGATAAAATCGGTGTGATTGAAAACCTCATAAGCAAGGTTGACACACTGATTATCGGCGGCGGCATGGCCTATACCTTCCTCAAGGCGCAGGGCTATTCCATCGGCACGTCGATCTGTGAGGATGACAAGCTTGAGCTTGCCAAGGAAACCCTTGCAAAGGCAAAGGAAAAGGGAGTCAACTTCCTGCTTCCTGTTGACAACGTTGTGGGTAAGGAGTATAAGCAGGATACGGAGTATAAGACGGTTCCCTCCACAGAGATTCCTTCTGACTGGATGGGGCTTGACATCGGCGAAAAGAGCACTGAGATTTTCAGTGAGGCAATCAAGGGTGCCGGAACAGTAGTGTGGAACGGCCCGATGGGCGTTTTCGAGTGGGATAACTTCGCCAAGGGAACAATCGGCATAGCCAAGGCGGTTGCCGAAAGCGGGGCGATTTCAATTATCGGCGGAGGAGATTCCGCGGCAGCCGTGGAAAAGCTCGGCTTTGCGGATAAGATGACGCATATCTCCACGGGCGGCGGTGCTTCGCTTGAGTTCCTTGAGGGGCTTGAGCTTCCGGGTGTCGCGGCGCTTAACGAGAAATAAGCAAACGAAGCAGGGCGGGAGGATTAGCTTTTCTCCCGCTTTTTATACTAAAAATAACCGAAAGAGGGAAAGCAATGAACAAGAATTTGAGAAAAGCTGTTATCGCCGGAAACTGGAAGATGAACAAAACCCCCGCAGAGGCAAAAGAGCTTATCAGGGCCATCGCGCCGCTCGTGAAGGACGCGGGCTGTGACGTCGTCGCATGCACGCCGTTTGTGGATTTGCAAGCTGCACTTGAGGCCGCGGCAGGCACGAATATAGAAATCGGCGCGGAGAATTGCCACTGGGAGAAAAGCGGGGCGTTCACCGGTGAGATTTCAGCTGAAATGCTCGTTTCGATGGGCATAAAGTATGTTATCATAGGGCACAGTGAGAGAAGACAGTACTTCGGCGAGACAGATGAAACCGTGCAGAAGAGAACACGCGCCGCGCTTGACGCGGGCATGACGGTTATCCTCTGCGTGGGCGAATACCTTGAGCAGAGAGAGCAGGGCATAACCTCCGAACTCGTCGCTTTGCAGACGAAGGTAGCACTCGGCGGCGTTTCAAAGGAAGAGCTGAAGAATATTATCATTGCGTATGAACCTGTTTGGGCTATCGGCACGGGTAAAACTGCCACAGCCGACCAGGCGAATGAGGTCTGCAAGCTGATTCGTGATGTGGTTGCCGAGCTGTATGGAAAAGAAAGCGCAGACGCGATGACTGTTCAATACGGCGGTTCAATGAACGCCGCGAACGCTGACGAACTTCTATCAAAGCCGGATGTAGACGGCGGGCTCATCGGCGGAGCTTCGCTGAAGGCGGAGGATTTTGCCGCGATAGTCAAGGCGGCCTCTAAGTAATTTCATGAAGTGATTTCATTCGGAATAATTTTGAAAGAGGAAAAGATATGAGTAAAAGACCCATGCTATTGATGATTCTCGACGGCTTCGGCATTGCGCCGCCCGATAGGGGAAACGCTGAAGCGGCGGCAAACACGCCGAATCTTGATAAGATTTTCTCTACCTATCCATGCACGCAGATAGGCGCTTCGGGCCTTAACGTCGGCCTGCCGGACGGTCAGATGGGCAACAGCGAGGTAGGGCACACGAACATCGGCGCGGGGAGAATCGTTTATCAGGAGCTTACGAGGATAACGAAATCCGCGGAAGACGGCGAGATGCAGAAAAACCCCGCATTGCTCGGCGCGATGAAGAACGCCGCGGAAAACGGCAAGGCGCTGCATTTTATGGGGCTGCTTTCAGACGGCGGCGTACACAGCCATAACAGCCATCTGTTTGCGCTGCTCAAAATGGCGAAGGCTACGGGCTTGACTGAAGTGTATGTGCATTGCTTCCTTGACGGCAGAGACGTTCCGCCTTCAAGCGGAAAGGACTTCGTCGCGGAGCTTCAGCAGAAGCTTGATGAAATTGGCGTGGGCAAAATCTCAACCGTCATGGGCAGATATTACGCGATGGACAGAGACAACCGCTGGGAGAGGGTTGAAAAGGCCTATGCCGCGATGGTTTACGGCGAGGGGAATAAGGCAAAAACCGGTGTGGAGGCTGTGCAGCTTTCGTATGACGCGGGCGTTACGGATGAATTCGTCGTGCCGGCCGTGATAGACGGCGGTAAGCCGATTATGGAGGGCGACAGCGTTATCTTCTACAATTTCCGCCCGGACAGAGCCAGAGAAATCACACGCACCTTTGTTGACCCCGATTTTGCAGGCTTTGAGCGCAAAGCCGGCATGCAAAAGCTTTTCTTTGTCTGCCTGACTCAATATGACGCGACAATGCCGAACGTGGAGGTGGCGTATAAGCCGCAGTCGCTTGAAAATACGCTGGGCGAATATCTTTCGGACAACGGCAAAACCCAACTCAGAATCGCTGAGACGGAGAAGTACGCGCATGTGACGTTCTTCTTCAACGGCGGCGTGGAGAAGCAGTTCCCGGGCGAGGACAGAATCCTCGTCAACTCGCCGAAAGTTGCGACATATGACCTGCAGCCCGAGATGAGCGCCTATGAGGTGGCCGACAAGCTCGTCGAGGCGATTGAATCGGACAAATATGACGGTATCATTCTTAATTTCGCAAACTGCGATATGGTAGGGCATACGGGTGTGTTTGAGGCCGCGGAAAAGGCAGTTGAAGCGGTGGACACCTGCGTGGGCAAGGTCTATGACGCTATAATCAAAACCGGTGGAATGATGCTGATTACCGCTGACCACGGCAACGCAGAAAAAATGATTGACTCCGACGGCACGCCATTTACCGCACACACGACGAACCCCGTACCGCTGTGCATGGTGGGCTTTGACGGCAAGCTGAAGTCAGGCGGCAAGCTTGCTGACCTCGCCCCGACGATGCTTGATATGATGGGCATGCCGCAGCCTGCGGAAATGACGGGAGTCAGCCTTTTGAGTACAATGGATAATGAATAATTGACAATAAGTGCAGCGACACACGATGTGTACAATTAAGTGATATATCGACCAAAGCAAGATAAAGCGCAGAAGAGAGTTTTTCCCCGAAAGGAAATCATCTTCCGCGCTTTTATTCTTGAAATGTATTCGGTGAGAACGAATGCTCATTTTGTCCGCCATTATCCATTGTCAATTGCCCTTATCGGAGCGCCAAGGTCGTCGCTCCCTACGTAGGGCAATGCCTACTAGAGATAAAACACCCGTCGCTTCGCGCCACCCCGCTGGGCAACGCCTCTTTACAAAAGAGGGTAAAAGACCTTTGCCCTTAATGCCCTTAACTGTCAACTGTCAATTGTCAATTGTCAATTTTCAATTGCCCTTAAGTGTGCTATACTTGATGAAAAGCGGAAAGAGGGCAGAGGAATGAAGGCGGAGAATATATATTTCATTGTCAACCCCACATCGGCGGCTGGGAAATGCGCCGAGAGGTTCGAAGAGGCGTATGCTTATCTCCGGGAGAACGGGGTGAGCGGAACCGTGCTTAAAACGGAATATGCAGGGCACGGATATGAACTGACGAAGCAGGCGGTCAGTGAGGGGGCAGACTGCGTCGTAATCGTCGGCGGCGACGGGAGCATTCGCGAGGCGGGCGCTGTGCTTGCGAAAACAGAGATACCACTGTGCATATTCCCGTTCGGCTCAGCGAACGATTTCGCAAGCGCGCTGAAGCTGCCGGAAGCCCCTAAAGAGGCGGCTGAGCAGCTCATAAGCGGCAAGATAAGACCGATTGACGCCGCCGAGGTGAACGGAGAGGTGTTCATGAACGTCGCGGGCTTCGGCTTTGATGTTGAGGTTCTCGTGCAAACCGAGAATTTCAAAAAGCGCATGGGCGATAAAACTGCGTATATCTTCGGCCTGATTAAGGCGCTTGCCCACCTGAAAGCAAAGCGTGTGAGATTTGAGCATGGCGGCAAAGCCTATGATTTAGACGCGTTCATCGTCACCGTCGGCAACGGGAAATTCATCGGCGGCGGCATGGAGGCTCACCCGCAGGCGGATGCAGAAGACGGCCTGCTGGAAATCTGCGTGATAAAGCATGTGAGCAAGCTGAAGGTTCCGGCGCTGCTGCTGAAATTCATGAAGGGGAAGCACCTTGATTTGCCGGACACAATTTATTTCAGAACGGATGAAATTTTTGTGGAATGCGGCGAGGAATCAATCGTTCAGCTTGACGGCGAGCTCATAGGAAAAACACCGGCGAGGTTCAAAGTTTTGCCGAGCGCGATTAAGCTTATAGCGAAGGGAGACTGACATGGACTGGCAAAGGCTTATTAACGAGGAGAAAATGATTGAGAGAAGGCACTGGCTGCATATGCATCCCGAAGTGGCCTTTCATGAATATAAAACAAGCAGGTATATTGAAGAAGCTCTGCGCGAAATGAACATTGAGATTATCCGCCCTACACAGACGAGCGTGGTGGGAATCATACGAGGAAAAAAGCAGGGTAAAACCGTGGCTTTGCGAGCGGATATTGACGCTCTCCCGATTACCGAAGAGGCCGACGTAGCGTATAAATCACTGAATGAAGGCGTTATGCACGCCTGCGGGCACGACGCCCACGCGGCTATGCTGCTTGCGGCGGCAGAGGTTTTATCGCAGATTACTGAAGAAATAGAGGGCAGTGTAAAACTGGTTTTCCAGCACGCGGAGGAGCTGTCTCCCGGGGGCGCCAAGCAGATAATGGATACCGGCTGCCTGAATGACGTGAGCATGTTCTATGGCTCGCATATCATGACGCCGTTTGAAAAGGGGAAGGTTTCAATCGGGACAGGTCCGATGATGGCGGCGCAGAACCTCTTTGAAATCACGATTCAGGGCAAGGGCGCACACGGCTCAATGCCGCAGGAAGCCATTGATTCAATAACGGTCGGCAGCAGCGTAATCATGAATCTCAACACCATCGTCTCACGAAACATAGACGCCTTTGACACGGCGGTGATAAGCTACGGCGAGTTCTCATCGGGCAGTGTATTCAACGTTATTCCCGACACGGCGTTTATCTCCGGCACGGTGAGAACACACTCGGCTAAGACGCGGGCTTTCATTGAGAAGCGGATAAAGGAGGTTGTCGGCTGCACCTGCGAAGCCTTTGGCGCGGAATATGAAATCAATTATGTTGACGGTTATCCGCCGCTTGTCAATGATGAAATCCCCGCGAAGATAGCCGAAGAAGTGGCAAGTGCCATGCTTGGCAAGGAGAATATAATGCCTGCCAGAAAGATAATGGCAAGCGAGGATTTCGCTTATTACGGAGAAATAGCGCCGAGTGTTTTCGTGTTCATTGGCGGCGGCGATGAAAAAGACGGCTGCAAATTCGGAGGGCATCATCCCAAGTTCACCGTGGCTGATGACGCTATGCTCACAGGCGCGAAGATGTATGTCGGCTTTGCACTTGAAGCGCTCGGGGGATTATAATTATTCTCTAAACCACTTGACATGGAGTTAACTTTAATTGGTATTATAAATGCATATTTTATTTCCACGGAGGAGACAATGCAAAATGAACACTCAGCAGCCTCGCAGGCGCTGGAAATCATCAGAAGCGGTAAGGAGACCTGCGTTGTAATCAAAAACGACGCGATTATTCATCAGGATAGCGGAAACGGCGTGAAGCCGCTGATTAAGCTGTATGACGCGCAGCGCGAGGCGCTTGAGGGCGCCTATGTGCTGGATAAGATTATCGGCAAAGCGGCGGCGATGATTTTGTTTCTGGGCAAAGAAGAACGCGTCTATGGTGAAATCATGAGCGAAGCCGCGCTCGGTTTTCTCACCGCTTACGGCATGGTGGCGGAGTACGGCAAGCTTGTGAAGGTCATAACATCAAGAGACGGCACGGGTGTTTTCCCGATTGAGAACTCGGTGCTTGAAGAAGACGATGCCGAGGCGGGGCTTGAGAATATCCGCGAGACGATAAAAAAACTGATGGCACAGAAATAGGGAGGGAAAGAGATGAAGGAAATCACACTGGGCAGGACAGGGATAAAATCAAATAAGAACGCTTTCGGCGCGTTGCCGATTCAGCGCGTCACGGCGGAGTATGCCGGCATGCTGCTTAAAAAGGCGTATAACGCGGGTATCACATTTTTCGACACAGCCAGAAGCTACAGCGACAGCGAAGAAAAGATGGGGCTTGCACTTTCAGATGTGCGCGATAAAATCGTAATCGCCACGAAGACGCCGTCAGTCACGGTGGAGGGCTTCTGGAAGGATTTGGAGACAAGCCTTCGCCTGTTGAAGACGGATTATATCGACATATATCAGTTCCATAACCCGGATTTCTGCCCGAAGCCCGGCGACGGCAGCGGCCTCTATGAGGCCATGCTTGAGGCGAGAGAGCAGGGGAAAATCCGCTTCATCGGCATCACGAACCACAGGATGAACGTCGCCGAGGAGGCGGTGGAATCAGGCTTATATGACACCTTGCAGTTCCCGTTTTGCTATCTCGCGACGGAGCGCGATATAAATCTTGTGAAGCTGTGCGCCGAGCATAATGTGGGCTTCATCGTGATGAAGGCGCTTTCAGGCGGGCTGATAGATAACTCGGCCGCCGCGTATGCATGGCTTGACCAGTATGACAATGCCCTGCCGATTTGGGGTGTGCAGAAGGAGAGCGAGCTTGATGAATTCATCAGCTATATTGATAACCCGCCAACGCTGAATGATGAGCTCAAAGCGATAATCGAAAGAGACAGAGCCGAGCTTTCAGGCAATTTCTGCCGTGCATGCGGATATTGCATGCCGTGCCCGGCGGGCATCGTTATAAGCCAGTGCGCGAGGATGAGGCAGCTTATCCGCCGCAGCCCGTCCGCCAATTGGCTGAATGAGCAGGGGCAGGAGATGATGTTTAACATCGAAAACTGCACCGAGTGCGGTCAGTGCAAGAGCAAATGCCCTTATGGCTTGGATACACCGACACTGCTGAAGGAAAGCCTCGCGGATTATAAGGCAATTCTCTCCGGCGAAATAGATATTTCAAACCCCAATTAGGGCAATTGACAATAGACAGTTGATAATTTTTGAAAATAAAAAGCGCAGAAGATGAATTCTTTTTCGAGGAAAAATTCTCTTCTGCGCTTTAGCTTGTTTTGGTCGAGAAAAGCTCTTAATTGTCAATTATTCATTATGAATTGTCAATTGTACCTATTCGTGTCTAAGTGCGTCAATTGGATTGAGGTTGGCAGCCTTGATAGCGGGAAGAATGCCGAAAATTACACCGATGGCAATTGAGAAAGCGACTGATAGCCCGATAGACGGGATATTTATGGAAACAGGCGTCTCCGTCACCTGCGAGATGAGCTGGGCCATGCCTATGCCTGCGCCTACGCCGAACACGCCGCCTATACTCGTCAGCACTGCGGCTTCCGTAAGGAATTGCCCGCGGATTCTGCCCTTCTTAGCACCTATGGCTTTTTTGAGGCCGATTTCACGCGTTCTCTCCGTTACGGTGACGAGCATGATATTCATAACCCCGATGCCGCCGACAAGCAAGGAAATGCTCGCTATCCATATGAGCTGCTGGTTCGTGGCGTTGCTCAAATCCTGAAGCTCCTTTGCCTTTTGAAGCAGGTTTTCGGCTTTATAGGAAATCGTTTCGTTTTGCTTTGTTCCATTGAGAATATCAGCCGCCTCGTTTCCGACGAAGCTCATGTCATCGGTGGTGGCGCACCTTATGGCCACCTCCTCGGGCTCGTCATATGCAAACGGTACCGGCCAGTTCACCTTCGGAATAAAGACCTTGCCCGCCATGCTGTTTTGATTATAAGTGTAATAATCGTCAACTGAATTGATGACCGGCTCAAACTCGCGGCTCTCTTCAACAACACCGACGATGACATATGCCGTGGAGAGATATTCCACCGTTTTGCCGATGGGGTCGTCGCCGTAGAAAAGCGATTGCGCGACGGTGTTATCAATTATCATGACCTGCCGGAAATCGTCGAAATCCTTCGGCACAAAGCCCCTGCCGCGCCGCACATTATAGCCGATGGTTGTGAAATAATCAGGAGTAATGCCGAAAACCTCACAGCCCTGCAGCTGGCTGTCCTTGTAATAAATGGCGTTGCCGTAGTCTGAGCGGCGGTTGTAAATTGAGACGGCGTCTGCGCCGGGAATTGTCTGCAAATCAGTAAATGTTGTGTCACTTATCGGGGTGAAGCCGGCGGGCAGGCCGTTCCACGAGACCTCATAGAGGTAATCGTCTTGATAAATCTGCACACGCACCACGTTGTTGCCCGAGCCGACAAGATTCTGCTTTATCTGCTCGTTAGTGCCTTGAATCGTAGAAACGATTGAGATGATGGAGGCGATGCCGATGATTATGCCGAGCATGGCGAGAAAGCTGCGCATTCTGTGCGACCATATCCCTTGAAAAGAGAGCCTGATGTTTTCAATCATCTGAGCAAGCCCCCTTTCCCTGTATCTATGTCGCCTGCGGGCTCAACAGCGGCATCATCTCCAATGCTTTCAGCACCGCTTTCTGTGCCGCCGTTTACAACAGGCGCTTCCGTCGTGCCCTGAAGCACGGTGCGCACGCCCTCTTTCACGTCTTTTCCATACGGGAAAGCGATGTAATCCTCCATTGCCAATCCGGAAAGAATCTCAACGGAATATCCGCCGTCAATGATTTTACCCGTCTCGACGTATTTCTTTATCAGGCGGGCTTCGTCCGGTCCGGCCATCATCACATAGCTGCCGCCGTCGTCATCGCGCACATACATCTTTTGGATATACAGCGCATCCATGCTGCCGGAGCTCGGCACCTGCATCGTGATTTCGAGATACATATTATTATAAAGCCCCTCGGTGTTATTCAAAACGGCGATGAACTCATAGTTTGAGCTGTTCGGGTTGCCGCCGCCGTAACTGTAGCCACCCTCCTGAGGGTAATCGTTTATGCTCACAATCTGCGCTTCATAGTTTGTTTGCGTCTCCCATGACATCGCACTGACAGTATCGCCGACGTTTATCATGCCGAGCAGATTCTCGCTTATCGTGCCGTGCAGATAGAAAGCGTTCTCGCCGGAAACTGTCATGAACGGCTTGCTCGACTGGATGGCTTCCGCAGGGTCAAGCAGCTCTTTCACGACGCCGTCAATGGATGAAAGCACCGTGGAATTCTTGAGAAGAAGCTCAGCTCTTTTAAGGTTTAAGTCTGCCTGTTTCTTCTGCACCTGCAGCTCCGCGATTTCCGCCTGCTTGTCGGCAATCATCTGCTTCAGCTCATCGGCGGTGTAGCCCATGCTGTCATAGTTATTGCCGCTCGGTGAGGGAGTGGGAGTAGGCGTGGGTGTGGCGAAAAACGGCTGAGCCTTATCAATCCATTCGATGAGATTATCGTCTCCCGTGGGGATTTCAGGCGGAAGCGGCGCGTTGATTTCACCACTCCACTGGGTGCCGTCAAGTGAAAAGCTGGCAACTAAATCGCCGAAATTGGAGTTTCCCTTGCGCACCTCAAAAACGGCCGCGAAAGGCTCTGTTATCGTGTTTTCAGGATCAATTGGATCTTTCCTCGCCTCAAGCCCGAAAAGCTGCATCAAAAACTCGGGCGTTATTTTCGTAGAGGGCTTAATGAGATATACATACGGGTCATCAGACGTACCGGAGCCCTTATATGGAACGGCGTTCTCGTCGATTATATCATTCACGGTCGCGGTCGGCGAGGGGATGGGTGTGGGCGAAGGCGTCGGAGTGGGGTCGTCCGGCTCGCTTGGGTCGGGGTCAATAATCACAGGCGGCGGGGCGGTTGGTGTGGTCGCCGGCTTGGTGTTCTGCAGCCTTCTCAGCTGATTTTGCGCCGTAGCAATCTTTTCGTCCACCGTTTGAATATCCAGCTTGGTGCGCTCGACGTCAAGCTCCAGCTTCGTTTTGTCATATTGAAGCAACGGGTCGCCGATTTTAACAGAATCGCCCTCCATGACGAAGATTTCGCTTATCTGCTTTTGCGAATCGGGGTATAGCTCCTGAACATAGTCGCTCATGACCATACCGCTGGAATAGGTCTGGTCGCCGTAATAATAAGACATCGCATTGCTGACGGGGATTACCTCCACCGTCTTCTGGTCATTCTGATACTGCACGTAAAGCCAGATTCCGATGCCGACAGCGGCGGCAACGATTAAAGCCACGCAGGCGATGATAATCCTCTTGCGGGTTCTGTTCACGTTTCTCACGAGGATTCACCCCCGTTTCGGGTGGAATCCTTTTTTCTTGCCGCCTCGGGATTAAAAACAGCCTCAATATCCACTGGCTTAGCCTTGGGCTCGCCGGCAAATGAAGCCGCTGTGGGCTGCCTTGGCGCAGGTTTTACCTGCGGCGCTGGCTTAACCTCCGCAGCGGGAGCAAGCGCAGTTTTTCTTTTGGGCTTCGGCGGAGCTTCATCAAGAGCCTCTTCGGGCGGAGCTTCGATGCCCAGCTCTTCTTCCATTGTTTCCGGGGCGATGAAATTCCCTCGCTTATCCACAAGGCGCCCGTCCTTCAAGCGCAAAACGCGCTTTGCGTGCTGCGCGATTTCGCTGTCGTGTGTAATCATGATTACGGTGACGCCCTCGTTGTTGAGCATCTGAAAAAGCTCCATAATCTGCTCGCCGGAGGTGGAATCAAGTGCGCCGGTGGGCTCGTCGGCCAGCAGAATCTTCGGAGCGTTAGCCATCGCCCTCGCGATTGCCACCCTTTGCGATTGCCCGCCGGAAAGCTGATTCGGCTTGAAATCCAGCCGGTCACCAAGGCCTACAGTCTCCAGCGCATTTTTAGCGATTTCATCCCGGTCGCTTTTTCTGACACCCGCATATAAAAGCGGAAGCGCGACGTTATCAAGCGCACTCTGCCTTGCAAGCAAATGAAAGCTTTGAAAAACGAAGCCAATGCTGTTTAGCCTGACGTCAGCAAGCTTCGTTTCGCTATATTCTGATACGTCTTCGCCGTCGAGAAGATATTGCCCCGAGGTGGGATAATCAAGGCACCCGATGATGTTCATCAGCGTGGTTTTGCCTGAACCCGAGGGTCCCATAATCGCGACGTATTCGCCCTGCGCAATAGAAAAAGACACGTTTTTAAGCACAGGAACGTCGAGCCGTCCCTGCGTGTATGTTTTCGTGATATGCTTCAAATCAAGCATAATATCAGATTTCACGCTCCTCGCGTGCATACTCTGCGTGTCTGCCATTGCGCTGCCTTTCAAATGAATTTTATCCTAATCCGGATTCATCGTAAAACGTGATGCCGTCATCAGTTATGCCCGCGTCAGGGTTTTCCATCGGAACGAAGTTGCCGTCATCATCGTAATAGCCATACTCATCTCCGCCCTCGGGCGTGGTGATTGTGACGTCGTCATTCAAGCCATTGTCCGTCATGCCGTCATCTGTGAGGCCATCATCAGTGAGGCCGTCATCAGTGAAATCGTCACCTTCGGGTGTGCCAATCATGCCGGTGTCAATTCCCGCATCGCCCTCAGGCATATCAATCGGGGCGTTCGGGTCTGCGTCGGGCGCGGAGTATCTGTCAATCGTTGTGGGCATGCCCTCAATATATTCGTCGTTCGGGTATGCTATGTAATCCTCCGGAACAACGCCGGAAATTATCTGACAGAGGTCGCTCTCGTCGTCGAATTCACCGATGATGACCTCTTTCTTGACAAGCTTCTCTGTTTCGGGGTCTCTTGCCCAGACGAAATCCATACTTTCGTCATGCGCGATATAGAACGAGGGCAGCCAGATTCCCGTGCGATCGGTGGTGTCTATACCTGTGTCAGGCTCAAGGTAAACGTGCTGACCGAGCATAAGGCCGGTGTAATCCTGTAAAACAACATAGAAGTAATACTTTGAGCTTTGATTGCTTTGATCTCCTCCGGCATTATAGACCATCATGTCGTTGCCATTCCCTGAAACAGGGTTTTCCATGTCGATTGACTCAACCGTGCCCTGCCACGTCTCATCGGGGTTCACTCTGGAGTGGACAATCACGCTTTGCCCGATGGTAATGTCCGCGATGTTCAGTTCGGTTACCGTGCCTCTGATTCTGTAATCACCTCTGGCTACTATGCTTATAAACGGCTTCGGCTGGCCCGTCATCGGGTCTGTCTGAGCGGATTTGTTCATTTCCTTTATCACGCCTGCGGCGGGGGAAAGAACCTCAGCGTTTTCAATATCGAGTTTGATTTTATCAATCTCGGCGCTTTTGAGAGAAGAATTATATTCCTCTGTTTTAACGTCGAGCTGTGCGGTTGAAATCTGAAGCGTGTAAGAAGGCTTTTCATCTGCGGGTGCTTTCTCACGCTGTTTTTCGAGGTCGGCGATTTGAGATTTCAGCGTCGTGATTCTATTCGCTATTCCCTCGAGATCAATTTCGGCCTGCGTCAGGCTGAGCTGCATGTCTTCCGTGTTATACGAGAAAAGTGGCGTACTCTCCTGAACCTCGTCGCCCACATCGACGAAATACTCAGCGATCTGCTTTGTGTCGTCCTTTGTGACATCCACGCTCTTCTGCGGGTCTACGACAGCCGAATAGCGCGGATTTGTGCCCATATCCATCCCCGCAAGCTGACCGACGGACGTCACGAAGACGGGGTCTGAGCTCTGCGTGGCGAGCATATCCTTGAACAGGAAAAACCAAAGCCCCGCGCCGATTGCCGCCAAGCCTGCAACTATTGCAACAGCGATGGCTGCCTTTTTGCCGCCGCTCATCTTCTGCTTCTTCTTTATGTCGCGCCGCTTCACAACGGGCTGAATCGTGGGCGCGTATTTATTTTCAAGCTGGGCTCTCTGCGGAGCCGGAGCTGCACTTTCGGGCAAAAACCTCTTTCCCTGGCTTTGAGGTGCAGATGCCGGAGGAGCAGGCGGCTTGGCTGTCGCCGAATTAGTCGGTTTTGGTGGTTGCGGAAGAGCGGGCTTCGCCGGCGGCTTCACCTCTGCGGCGGGCGCATTTGCAGCACTGTTTTCCTTGTCACGCTTAAAGAGCGCGGGAATCTTCGCCGTCAAGCCCGAAACTTTCTGAGCAAGCGGTCTGCTTTCGGGAGCCTTCGGCTCAACCGGCTGAACAGCAGGAGCAGCCTTGGGGGCAGGGGTCGCTACCGCCGGAGTTTTTACAGGCGGATTCTCATTTGACGCAACCGGCCTTCTTGTCACGGGAACTGCCGGAGAAGCCTGTACAGCAGGAGTTTTCGGCTTTGCCTCGGCGGATTTCACCGGTGTTGCCGGAGCATTTGCATCGCTTACGGGAGCGCTTGCCGCCGGCTTCGTGCTTGTTGAAATATCCGCAGGGGCTTCAACTTTATTTCGCTTGAAAAGCGTGGGCAGCTTAGCCGTCAAGCCCGAAACGCGTTGGACAAGAGGCTTGCTTTCAGGCGCTTTCGCCTCTTTTGACTGAACCGTGGGCGCAGCCTTAGGCGAAGCGGGAGCGGCCTTTGGTGCGGGAACGGCTGGCACGGGAGGCTTACTCTCCGGCTTTGAAGCAGGCGGCGCAGATTTCGCCGGGACTGCCTTCTTGGGCAAATCAACCTTTACGGGCGCCAAAGGAGGCTTCGCCGGTTTTTTCGCGGCCTCTGTTTTGGCTGAAGTCGTTTCCTTTGACGCATGAGGAGCAGCCTTGACCTCAACGGGCTTTACAATAGGCTGTTTGCCGGTATCAAAGGCACTTTTGAGGTCGCCGATGTCAATTTTACCTATCTTTTTTTCTTTAGACTTATCAATTTCCTTGCTGCCCTTCTTGTCACCATCTTCGGGCATAAAAATATCGGGAGATTTTTCTCCTCCCGTATTGCTTTCGGATTTACCGGCGTCTGCGGCGCTTTCAGAGGAAGGGGCGGCAGATTCAGAAGAAGACGACAAACCGCCGGACATGCTGTTCAGCTTATCGAACAGCCCGCCCATGGAATTATCGTTTTCGTTATTTCCGCCGTCGCGGTTCTTCTCGAAATCGTCGCTCATATGCGCCTCCTATACCTATATAAGACCATGAAAAACAAAATGCAAAAGGTTTTAATTTGCCGATGAACGAAATCAGACATAATCATAGCAAAGAGTTGTATCGCAGTTGTGCCGCACTTGCGGAGAAATTGTAAAATCGAATGTAATATCGCCGCTGCCACAGGGCGTCGCCATCGGGCAGTTGCCCGAGTGATTAAATACTATACATATGGCATTATACAACACTAACCACAATATATCAACATAAAAGAGCGTTTTTCCTTAATAATTCTGATATTCATCGTATATCACTGTTCTCTCATTCGGAGAAGGCTCTGCGGGATAACGCGTGATATACTCCGCACCGCCGTAACCGTAATCGGTTTTGAGCTCATCAAATGTGATGACGCGCCCCCATTCAATCAGGCAGTCGTCGTAATTCCTGTTGCATTCGGCCACGGTGACAGAGCTTTCATCCATGCCGATTACGGTGACTGAATGCTCATAATATGTGAATCGAATCTGGTCTCCGATATGAAGAGCGGCGGCATCGTAAAATGTGCTTATCGGTGCGGTTTCGCCGAAAACGGAGTCGCTCATCAGGCTGGCAAAGCCGAAGCACTGCGTGAGCGAGGCGTATTGCGGAAATAGAAGAAGCGTGGCGCCGTCGTAATAATTACAGTAGTCATAACCCAAATCGGAATGCTCACAGGGGATGTCGGTGACGGTATAGGGATAATAACCCTCCGCCTCATATCCCATGTGGTTCCAGTATCTGCCATTGCTGTATTCATCTTCAAACGCGGCGATTTTCTCATTCAGCTCGTGCGCAAGAAGTGTGCCGCCGTCACGCTGCAAATTGCCGGTGTAGGCATAGCCGCTTAAGGCGCCGGTTTTTATCTCACACCAAAAGGTTTCGGGAATATCAACTATCTCAACCTCCTGCCCGACGCTCAGAATGCCGATTTGCTCGGCATCTGAAAGTGCGCTCCATACCGCCGTTTCAGAAACAACTGCAGCGGTTTCCCGCGGAGGCTCTGAAGTCTCGCTCGCGACCTCTGTCCGCACGCTGATTTGAGGCGAGGAGGTGGGAAGAGAAGAGGCTTCCTCGGCGGGTGCAGATGAAGCGGAAACACTTCTGCCGAGTCCCGTGCTTCTGCCAAGACCGGCAGCGGAAATATCAGGCTCTGAGCAGCCTGCGACAGCGGCCAGGAGCAAGGTTATACCAAGAATTAGTGAAAGTTTTTTCATTGAGAATTCTCTTTTCATGAAAGCGATTTGCACTCTAAATATTGTACTTGCTTAACAGCGGATAGTCAACCGTTTCAAGATAAGAAAGCGCAAAAATTCAGCTATCGTTCACAGCTTGTTCAGATAGTGGAAAGCCGCGGGAAAACTACATCTTGTATGTCCGGCAAGCAATGTGTTATACTCTCGATAAAGAGATTGGCGGAGGGGAAGATGGCAAAAAAGTATTATGCCGTGAAAAAAGGCAGAACAAGGGGAGTTTTCCTCACTTGGGAAGACTGCAAAGAGCAGATTGACGGCGTAAGCGGCGCCGAGTATAAGAGCTTCTCCTCGATAAAGGATGCCGAGGCGTATATCAACGGCACTGACAGCGGCAGCACCGTGAAGCTCGAAAAGCCTGAGGAAATCCCATATAAAGAGGGCGCCGCCATAGCGTATATTGACGGCAGCTATTCGCCTGCGACGCATGAGTTTTCATGTGGCGCGGTGCTGTTTTACGAGCATGAAAAATCGCTTTTCTCAAAGAAATACGCTGACCCTGAAATGAGCGATATGCGCAATGTGGCGGGAGAAATCATGGGTGCTGCCTCGGTGATTTCATACGCGCTTGAGAAGGGGATTCCCGAGCTTGAAATCCACCATGATTATGAGGGCGTCGCAAAATGGGCAAGAGGTGAATGGAAAGCCAACAAGGCGGGAACAAAAGCCTACGCACGGCTTTGTGCCGAGGCGAGAGAGCGGCTGAAGCTCACATTCGTCAAGGTGAAGAGCCACTCCGGCGACAGATACAATGACGAGGCCGACAGGCTCGCAAAGGAAGCATTGGGAATATAAAAGGCGGAGAGTGAAGCTCTCCGCCTTTACACACTGCAAATATAGATAAATGCTAGATTTTTATAAGCTCATACTCCTTGCTGCCTACGCCGAGCTTCACAGCGTGGTCGATGCCGCTCATCCAGTTCGTTTCGGGGTGAGTGTCTGTGAAGTGGTCGTGGTGAATATGTTCGCGCTCGCCGAGAACAGAGCCCTCAAGCGCGGGCATGGCGTTGACGGCGTCTGCGCAGGCAATATCCAGTGCGACGGGGTCAAACGAAGCGAACATGCCGACGTCCGGCGTGATTGGCGCGTCGTTTTCGGAGTGGCAGTCGCAGTAAGGCGAAACGTCCATAACGATATTTATGTGGAAGTTAGGTCTGCCGTCGATGACGGCCTTCGTATACTCCGCGATTTTACAGTTGAGAATGTTATTATCCTCGTCGCCCGGCGCTGAAATGGCGTCTACCGGACAGCGCCCGATGCATCTGCCGCAGCCCACGCAGTTATCGTGATTTATCGAAGCCTTTCTATCGGTGATGGTAATCGCGCTGTGGGCGCAGTCTTTCATGCATCTTGCACAGCCGATGCAGAGGCTTTGGTCTACCTCGGGTTTGCCGGCGTTGTGCATTTCCATCTTGCCCGCGCGCGAGCCGCAGCCCATGCCGAGGTTCTTCAGCGCGCCGCCGAAGCCGGTACATTCATGTCCCTTGAAATGATTGAGCGATATGATGATGTCTGCGTCCATAATTGCGCGGCCGATTTTTGCCTCTCTGACGTAATCGCCGTCAACCGGCACCAGGCTTTCGTCTGTGCCCTTCAGCCCGTCGGCGATGATAACATGGCAGCCCGTTGTATATTCATTGAAGCCGTTTTCCTGCGCCGCGCCGATGTGGTCGAGCGCGTTCTTGCGCCTGCCGACATAGAGCGTGTTGCAGTCCGTTAAAAACGGGTTTCCGCCCAGCTCATAGATTTTATCTGCCACCACCTTCGCGAAGTTGGGGCGCAGAAATGCGAGGTTGCCCGGCTCTCCGAAATGAATTTTTATTGCGGCGAAGTGGTTCTTGAAGTCAATGTCGCCGATGCCGGCGGTGGTGATAAGCCTCATGAGCTTCTGCGGGACGTTTTCATTCCAGTCTGCGCGGAAATCAGTGTAGAATACCTTGGATTTTTCCATATGTTGTTCTCCTTTTGTTTATGTTCCCGTGTATTATACGGATTAAAGCACACTTTATGTCAAGCCTTTTTCTTCGGCGACGGGATTTCCACATGAAACGCCGATTTGCAGAAACCGCTGATGCAGCATTCTTCGCAGTGCGCCGCCCTGGCGGAGCAGACTGCCCTGCCGTGCAGCACAAGCCTGTGGCAGAAGTTGTTCGATTCCTCCGGCGGAAGAAGCTCTCTGAGGTCGTTTTCTATCTTTACGGGTTCTTTATTCGCCGTGAGGCCTATGCGGTTAGAAAGCCTTATGCAGTGAGTATCCACTACGACAGCAGGCTTGCCGAAAATATCCCCGACGACCAGATTAGCTGTTTTCCTGCCGATGCCGGGGAGCTTCGTAAGCTCTTCGATTGTATCAGGTACAACGCCGCCGTAATCATCACGAAGCATTTTTGAAAGCTCGACTATATCCTTTGCTTTGGTGCGGTAGAAGCCGCAGGAATGAATCATTTTGCCCACCTCTTCAACATCCGCCTCGGCAAAGGCATAAACGTCCGGATACCTCGCGAAAAGAGTCGGCGTGACCATATTCACTCGTTCGTCGGTGCATTGCGCGGCCAGACGCGTGGCGATGAGAAGCTGGAGGGGGTCGGGATAATCAAGCGAGCAAATGGCATCGGGATATTCCTTTTTCAACGCCTCAACGCATGAAAGCGCGCGTTCCTTTTTCGTCATAAAATCACCTCGATAAATTCTTTTTCCATTTTACAGTAAAAAAGCAGCTTTGACAATTCCTCTTTACCTTAAACGGATTGCGTGTTAAAATCTCTTAGAGGGGGTGGGGATTTGTCAGCATCTGTTTTGAAGCTTGTCGCGATAATCACAATGGTGATTGACCATATCGGGTTTTTGTTTTTGCCGCAGTATCCGGTTCTGAGATACATCGGCAGGATATGCTTTCCGCTTTTTTGCTTTTTGCTGGCGGAGGGATTTTTTCATACGAGAGATGTGAAGAAATATGCTCTGCGCCTCGCGGTTTTCGCCGTGGCTTCTGAAATCCCGCATGACCTTTTCACACGAGGGGTGATTCTCGAATTCCAAAGCCAGAATATCATGTTTGAGCTTTTGCTGGCGCTTGCGGCGCTTATCTGCGTCAAAAAGACGGTGGAGGGGAAATATCTTTTCGCGCTGGGCATCCCCGCAGCGTTTGTGCTTTCTCAGGTGCTGCATTTCAGCTACGGCTTCTACGGAATTCTAATGACGGTGCTGTTCTATCTATTCAGACAAAACCGCATTTTGCTGCCCGCGTCTCTGTTTGCGTCGAATCTCGCCTATGATTTATATAACTCAAGGCAGCCCTTTGCTGCGCAGTGGCCCGCAATTTTTGCTGCAATACCGATAGTTCTCTATAACGGAAAAAAAGGCTTTTACCTGCCGAAATATCTGGCATATATTTTTTATCCGGTGCATATGCTGTTGCTTTATTTAGTTCGATTGTGGTTGTAAAATCTTTGATTTCAATATATACTTTACTTAGCTAAAATGAAAACAAAATGAATGGAGAGAATTTATGTTCAACGATATGATGGATACAATCGGCTTTGTGCAGGGAAAAGACAAGGAGCTCGGCGATGCGATGGAAAAGGAATTTCGCCGCCAGCAGAGAAACATTGAGCTTATAGCCTCTGAAAACATCGTTTCGCCCGCGGTTATGGCGGCGATGGGAACGGTGCTGACGAATAAATATGCCGAGGGTTATCCCGGAAAGAGATATTACGGCGGCTGTGAGTGCGTTGACGTCGTTGAAGATATAGCCAGAGACCGCGCGTGCAGGCTCTTCGGGGCAGACCACGCGAACGTGCAGCCGCATTCGGGCGCACAGGCGAACATAGCTGTATACTTTGCCTTTTTGAAGCCGGGCGACACCGTGATGGGTATGAATCTCGCCGAGGGCGGACATTTAACGCACGGCTCGCCGGTGAATATGTCCGGTGCGATGTATAATTTCGTGGCGTACGGCGTGGACGAAAAAACGGGCAGAATAGATTACGAAAAGCTGATGGATAAGGCCAAAGAGGTCAAGCCCAAGCTGATTGTGGCGGGGGCAAGCGCCTATCCGCGGGAGATAGATTTCAAAAAATTCCGCGAGGTGGCGGATGCCGTCGGCGCGATTTTGATGGTTGACATGGCGCATATTGCCGGGCTCGTCGCGGCAGGCGACCACCCGAACCCCGTGCCGTATGCCGACGTTGTGACCACGACGACGCATAAGACGCTGCGCGGCCCGAGGGGCGGCCTCATTCTCTGCAAGGAGGAGTATGCCAAGACAATAGACAAGGCGATTTTCCCCGGCACGCAGGGCGGCCCGCTGATGCACATCATAGCGTCGAAGGCGGTGTGCTTCGGAGAGGCGCTTCAGCCGGCCTTTGCCGAATACAGCCACAGAGTCGTAAAGAACGCGAAGGCTCTCTCAGAGGGGCTGCTCAAAAGGGGAGTGAAGCTCGTTTCGGGCGGCACAGACAATCACCTCATGCTTGTGGATTTATCCGAGGGCGAGCTGACAGGCAAGGAGCTTGAAAGGCGGCTCGACGAGGTGTATATCACAGCCAACAAGAACACAATCCCCGCCGAGAAGAGAAGCCCGTTCGTGACAAGCGGCGTGCGCCTCGGCACACCTGCCGTCACAACCAGAGGGCTGAATGAAGCCGACATGGACATCATCGCTGAGTGCATTTCCATGACGATGGGCGACGATTTTGAAGCGAAAGCCGATGAAATCAGAGCAAAGGTGAATTCCATCTGTGAGAGATATCCGCTGTATAAATAAAACTAACCCCCTTTTAGGGGGTTTTCATTTGCAAAATATCTTTTGCCTATTTTTTCCAAATATGATAAACTGTTCTGTGTATTGAAGCTACTGCGAAATGGGGTGAAAATCATGCCGGCACCGCTTGCTGACAGAATAAGGCCGCAGACGCTTGACGAGGTCGTCGGGCAGAGGCATATCCTCGGCGAGGGCAAGGCCCTGCGGAAGATAATTGAGTCAGGTGATATTCCGAACATGGTTTTTTACGGCCCGTCAGGCATAGGGAAAACAACGGTTGCCTCTATTATTGCGAAGAACACGAACATGCATCTCGTCAAGCTGAACGGCACGACGGCTTCGACAGCCGACATAAAGGACGCGATTTCTTCAATCGGCACGTTTGAGGCGATGAACGGGATTTTGCTGTATCTAGACGAGATTCAGTATTTTAATAAAAAGCAGCAGCAAACGCTTTTGGAATTCATCGAGAACGGCAGTATAACACTGATTGCCTCCACAACGGAGAACCCGTATTTTTATGTGTATAACGCAATTCTCTCGCGCTCGACGGTGTTTGAGTTCAAGCCCGTTGAGAAAGAGGAGGTCGAAAAGGCGGTTGAGCGCGCATTTATCTTTCTCGCGGAAGAAAAAGGGAGAGAAATCACGCTTGAAGACGGCGTGGCGGAATACATCTCACGCGCGTGCGGCGGCGATGTGCGCAAGGCACTCAATGCCGTTGAGCTTTCATATATAGCATCGGATAATTCCGCGGACAAGGTCAGCATTACGATGGAAGCGGCGCGTGAGCTGACGCAGAAAAGCGCGCTGCGCTACGATAAGGGCGGCGACGAGCATTATGATATTCTCTCAGCTTACCAGAAATCCATGCGCGGCTCAGACAGCGACGCGGCGCTGCATTATCTTGCTCGGCTTCTCGAGGCGGGAGATATGCCCTCTGCATGCCGCAGACTGATGGTCTGCGCGTGCGAGGACGTTGGGCTCGCATATCCGATGATAATCCCGATTGTCAAGGCGGCGGTAGATGCGGCGATGATGGTGGGAATGCCGGAGGCGATTATGCCTTTGAGTGACGCGGTGGTGCTTGTCTGCAACGCGCCGAAGTCGAATTCCGCCCCGGGTGCATTGGGCACAGCAATGGCAGACGTTCAGAAAGGTAGAATCGGCAGCATTCCGCGTAATCTTCAGAATAAGCATTATGACGGTGATGACGTCGCGAAAAAGGGGCAGTTCTACGAGTATCCGCATATGTATCCGAACCATTGGCTCAAGCAGCAGTATCTGCCCGATGAGCTTCTCGGTGTGAAATATTATGAATACGGCGACAACAAAAACGAGCAGGCCTTCAAGGCCTACTGGGATAATATAAAAGGGCAGGAAAGTTGAGCTATTGGTAGCTGACTATGCCGAAGAAAGGAAGAAAAATGAATCCATATGTCCTCAGCAATCTGACCTACGGAATGTACGCAATAGGCGTGAAGGCGGGCTCAAAGGCCTCGGCCTGCATCGTCAATACCGTCATGCAGATTTCCAATGCGACCCCGCAGCGTATCGCGGTGAGCATGAACAAAAGCAATTTCAGCTACAGCTGTATTGAAAACACCGGAATTTTCTCAATCTCGGTGCTTTCTGAGGACACCCCGGGCACGGTGGTAGGCGCGCTGGGATTCAATTCAGGCGAAAATATAGATAAGCTTGAGAATATCCGCCATAAGGTGCTTATCGAGGGCGTGCCGGTAATCAAGGAAAACACGTGCTGCTGGTTCCTGTGTAAGGTGGTGAGCAAGGCTGAAACGGGCACGGAGGTGCTGTATGTGGCGGAAATCACGGCGGGAAGCGATGAGGCAATTGGCACGCCGATGACCTATGATTATTACATCGACGTTTTGAAGGGCACTTCGCCGAAGAAATCGCCGACCTACATGCCGCCGGGCGGCACGTTTGACAAATCAAGCGGCGAGAGCTTTGCATGCTCTGTCTGCGGCTATGTGTACAGCGACCCGAATTTCGGTTTTGAGGAACTGCCGGCGGATTGGCTTTGCCCCGTATGCAAAATGCCGAAGCGCGTTTTCGTGAGGAAGTAAGAGCAAAAATGTTTAATTGCGGAGGGAAATATGTCAGCACTTAGAAAGCGCCCGATAATCTTTATTTTCGTATTTTACCTTGTATGCTTCATTTTCAGGGCGATTGAGTACATCTTTATTAGAACAGATGAAAGCTTCATAGGCGAGAATTTTATCCATAAAGTAATCGGCATAGGGCTTCTGGCATTGGCGCTGTGGGCGCTTCAATATAAGTGGGGCGACATCGGCTTCAAGGCAAAGGGTGTGATAAAGTGGCTCTGCTTTGGGTTACTGTTCGGACTGGCGGTTTATGCCGTGGCGTACGGCACGGAGATTATTCTGTTGCTTTCGTCGGGAAGCACGTTTGACCTGCAGTTCTATGTGACGAGTTATTCCGCTCAGGGAAATCGCGCGATGGAGAGCGGCGCGCTGCTTGTGTTAATCTGCATAGCCGGCAATATCATTAACGTTATTATGGAGGAGGGAGTTTTCCGCGGGCTGTTCATGAGGCTTGGCGAGGAAAGATTCTCCTTCATCAAGGCATGCCTGTTTTCATCATTGCTTTTCGGCTTTTGGCATATAGCACAACCCGCGCGCAACGTAATAGACGGGGAGCAAAGCTTGCCCGGCGCGCTGATGATGGGGCTGATGCTCGTCGGGACGAGCTTGCTTGGCGGAATTCAGTATGTCTTGTTATATAAGCTGACGGGTTCGCTGTGGTTCGGCATGGCAGCGCATTTCGTGAATAATGCGATTGTCAACCTGCTTCATGTGGTGACGGCTTCCGGTGCTGACGAGATGCAGACGGTGAGAATAACCATTGCACAGACGCTTTCATGCGTAATTGTGATTATTGTTTTCCTTGTAAAATATATGAAGCAGCGTAAGAAGAGCATATCGAAAGCATAGCTATATTTTATTATATTAAAGAGGAGGCTGAAAACATGACAGAACAGGAAATGAAGGACCTCAGGCTTCGTGCGGCGAAAATCAGGCTCGGCATAATCAGGGGCGTTTTCGCGGCGAAATCGGGGCACCCGGGAGGCTCGCTTGGCACGGCTGAGCTTCTCGCTTATCTCTACTTCAGGGAGATGAACATCGACCCGCTGAATCCGAAAGACCCGAACAGAGACCGTTTTGTTCTCTCCAAAGGCCACTGTGCGCCCGCGCTTTATGCCGCGCTTGCAGAGCGAGGATATTTCGCGGAAAGCGAGATGGATTCACTGCGCCATATCGATTCATTTTTGCAGGGCCACCCTGATATGAAGGGCACGCCGGGCGTGGATATGAGCACAGGCTCGCTGGGGCAGGGAGTTTCCGCGGCGTGCGGAATGGCGCTTGCGGGAAAGCTGGATGGCAAGGACTACAGGGTCTACGCGCTGCTTGGCGACGGCGAAAGCGAGGAGGGCGAGGTTTGGGAGGCGGCAATGTTCGCCGCGCACAAGAATCTTGATAACTTCACGCTGATTATTGACGTGAACGGGCTTCAGATAGACGGCTTCACGAAAGACGTCTGCGGGCCCGAGCCGCTTGACTCCAAGATGGCGGCGTTCGGCTTCCACGTGATTGAAATAGACGGACATGATTTAGGCGAGATAGACGCCGCCTTCAAGGAAGCGAGAGCAGTCAAGGGCAAGCCGACGGCGATTATCGCGCGCACAACAAAGGGCAGAGGCGTTTCATTTATGGAGAATCAGGCGGGCTGGCACGGAAAAGCGCCGAATGCCGAGGAATTTGAGATTGCGATGCAGGAGCTGAACAAGGCTCTTGAGAATCTGGAGGTGCAGTGATGCGTGAGATTATAAATAAGGCGACCAGAGACAGCTTCGGCGAAACCGTGACGAAGCTTGCCGAAGCGAACCCTGATATACTCGTTTTAGACGCCGACCTCGCAGAGGCGACGAAGACCGTAATATTCAAGAACAAATACCCCGAAAGATTCTTCAATGCCGGCATAGCCGAAGCCAATATGATTGGTGTGGCGGCGGGGCTTGCCACCTGCGGCAAGGTTCCGTTTGCTGCGTCGTTTGCGATGTTCTCGGCCGGCAGGGCCTTTGAGCAGGTGAGGAATTCGGTCGGGTATCCGCACCTCAACGTGAAGGTGGTGGGCACGCACGCGAGCATATCCGTCGGAGAAGACGGCGCGACTCACCAGTGCAACGAAGACATCGCGCTGATGCGGACGATTCCCGGCATGGTGGTGCTTAACCCCGCAGACCACTATGAGACGGAGGCGGCTGTGAAAGCCGCGGCGGAGTATGCCGGCCCGGTATATCTGCGCCTGGGCAGGCTGGCGGTGGAGAGCTTCAACAACAGCGAGGATTACAAATTCGAGCTGGGCAAGGGCATAACGCTGAGAGAAGGCAAAGACATTGCAATCATCGCGACGGGGCTGATGGTCGCGGAAGCGCTGAAGGCCGCCGAGGCTCTTGCGGCGCAGGGTATAGACGCGAGGGTTATCAATATTCACACGATAAAGCCGCTTGACGAGGAGCTTATCATCAAGGCGGCGAAGGAGACGGGTAGAATTATTACGGTAGAGGAGCATAATATCATCGGCGGGTTGGGCGAGGCCGTCGCCGGGGTTCTTTCGGAGAAATGCCCGACGCCGCTGAAGCGCGTTGGCGTGAGAGATGTCTACGGGCATTCAGGTCCGGCAAAGGATTTGCTGCACGAATTCGGACTTGACGCCGAGGGTATAGAGAAAGCTGTAAAAGAGTTTGTATAAGAGAAAAAGAGGCCTCCGAAATTCGGAGGCTCTTTTCATGCTTTATTTCGCTCTTCCCATTCATGGCGCAGAAGACTCATTAGAATCAAGTCATAATACCTGCCGTCGCGGTGGACGAAATCCCGCTTAGCGCCCTCGTACTTAAAGCCGACGCTTTCATAGAGCCTGCCGGCGTTCTCGTTGTAATTGAAATAGTTCAGCTCAACGCGGTGAAGGTTAAGCTCTGTAAAAGCAAATTGCAGGATAAGCTCCATAGTCTCGCGGCCATAGCCCTTGCCGCGGTGCTTTTTATCGCCGATGCCAATGGCAAGAGAGGAGCGAGCGTTATTCCATTCAATGCCGTCCAGCGCGACAAAGCCGATGAGCTCGCCGGTTTCCTTGAGCCGAATGAAAAATTCAATATCATTCTTTGACTTGCTCATTTCTTCGCTTGACTCCTTGATTTGCGCCTCCGTTCTCGGCATGGCTATGTCACTGTCAAGATTTCTCATATATTCGGCATCCAGCTGCCACTTGGCTGCGGTTTTCTCGTCGCCTTCATGCCAGGCAGTGAGGATAATATTCTTGCCTTCAAACAGGTTATAATTCATTTTGCCCTCCTTTACTGAATGCCAAAAGCATAGCACGTATGAAAAAGATAGTCAACATCAGTGGAAATAAGACGGGTTTTTCTGTATAATAGACAAACGGAGGGCTTATGAAAAACATCAAAACTGTTATATGGGACTGGAACGGCACGCTGTTCGATGACCTTAAAATCTGCATAGCCACAGAGAACGAAATGCTCAAAGCGCGGAACCTGCCGCTGATTGATTCGCTTGAGAGATATTTCAGCGTGTTTACATTTCCGGTGAAGAAATTCTATGAAAATCTCGGGCTTGATTTCACCAAGGAGCGATATGAAGACGTAGCGGCATCATATGTTGCGGGATATGAGAGCAGGCTTCCCGAATGCGGCCTGATGAGCTGCGCACAGGAGGTTCTCGAGGAGATTAAGCGCGCGGGGATGAATCAGGTGATTATCTCGGCTGCAAGCCAATTGAGCCTGCAAAAGCAGATTGCGCCGTTTGAGATAAAGAGCTATTTCAGCGAGATTCTGGGCATACATGATGATTTGGCCGAGGGGAAAATCGGCCTCGCGGAGGAGTTCTTCAAGCGAAGCGGAACGAACCCGGACGAAGCGATTTTTATCGGCGACACAGTGCACGATTTTGAGGTGGCACAGGCCGTAGGCTGCCGATGCCTGCTGATTGCAGCGGGGCATCACAGCAGAGACACACTCGAGAAAACCGGAGCACCGGTTTTTGAGAACATAACAGATGTGACAAGTTTTCTCTTGGAATTTGCTCACATTGAATAAAAACACAGATATGCTTTGCGGGAAGTGATATTTGCTATTGACAATCGCCGCCTGTGCGGATATAATTATTTGTGTTCGATTGTGATATTAACCCCTGCCTTTAGGCGGATGGGAGGGAATAAAATGGCTGAAATCAGAGTAAAAGATAACGAGACTTTAGACAGCGCGCTTCGTCGTTTCAAGAAGCAGTGTGCGAGAGCCGGCGTTATAGCTGAGGTGCGCAAAAGAGAGGCTTATGAGAAGCCCTCGGTCAAGCGCAAGAAGAAGTCTGAAGCCGCGCGCAAGCGTAAGTTTAAGTAAAGAGAAGATTGAAACGAAAGCAGGTATTACCTGCTTTTTTTCAAATTGTTTATAGTTAGGAGAATCAAATGGGCCTCTTGACGCCGACGCTTTGCGCCGATAAACTCACGGACGTCACCGCCGACATGCTCAGGAATCTCGGCGTTTCAGCCCTGCTTTTGGATATTGACAACACGCTTGCTTCGCACATCTCGCATGAACCGGCAGGCGGCGTGGAGAGTTGGATAAAAGAGATGGAAGCAGAAGGCTTCCGGCTCATTATTGTGTCAAATAATTACGCCAAGAGAGTCGAGCCGTTCGCGCAGAAGATTTCGCTGCCGTTCGTCTCGAGGGCATATAAGCCGCTGCCTATGGGATATGTCAAGGCGGCAAGGGAGCTCGAAACGCCGCGCAGAAGCTGCGTAATCATCGGCGACCAGATTTACACAGATATTATCGGCGCGAACCTCTGCGGCATGAAGTCAATTCTGTTGAAGCCGATTGATATTGAAGATGGGCTTTCGTTTAAGATAAGAAGAAGGCTGGAAAGAGGAATCAGGGCAAAATTACGAAGGAAAGAGGGAGAATTATGAATCCTGTGGAAGTATTGAAAAAAAGCATAATTACTGATGAAGGCAAGGCGGCGCTTGTGCATTCGGGCGTAAACAGACGTTACCTCACGCAGTTTCCGTCGTCTGACGGGCTTTTCCTGCTGACGGCCAAAGCCGCCTATTTGCTGCTTGATTTTCGTTATGCAGAGGCCGGCGCGAACAAGGCAAAAAACTGCAAAGTCGTGGAGGTTTCAAGCTTCGGCGAAACGCTGACGGAGATTGTGAAGCAAGACGGTGTGAGGGAAGTCTACTTCGAGATGGACGGGATTTCTCTGGCGCTTGCCAAGCGTTTTGAGGGAATTCTTGAAAAAGCAGGTGCGAAAGCGATGCTGGATAAAACGCTTGACACAGCGATTTCCAAGCAGAGAATGATTAAAACGTCCGAAGAAATTGCGGGCATTGAGGCCGCGCAGAAGATAACAGACGCCGCGTTTGCGCACATTCTGCCCTATATCAAGGAGGGCGTGACAGAGCGCGAGGTTGCGCTGGAGATAGAATTCTTCATGAAGAAAAACGGCGCCGACGATTTGGCGTTTGATTCAATCGTCGTGGCGGGCGAGAACAGCTCTCTGCCGCACGGGGTGCCGTCGGATAACAAGATAAAACCGGGCGATTTCATCACGATGGATACAGGCGCAATGCTTAACGGCCTTCACTCCGATATGACGCGCACGGTCGCGCTCGGCAAGGTCTCAGATGAGCAGAAGAAGGTCTATGAGACGGTGCTTGCGGCGCACATGGCCGTTATTGACGGCGTGAAGCCCGGCATGCCCGGCAGCGAGGTTGATAAAATAGCTCGGGATATAATTGACAAGGATTACGAGGGCAGATTCGGGCACGGTTTGGGTCACGGCGTGGGCTATGAAATCCATGAAGAGCCGCGCTTTTCAAAGCTTGACCCCACCCCCTGCGAACCCGGCATGGTCATCACCGACGAGCCCGGAATATATCTCCCGGGCAAGTTCGGCGTGAGAATCGAGGACATGCTGCTTATAACCGAAACCGGCTGCCGCTCGCTAATTCACAGCCCGAAGGAATTGATTTTGTTGTAGGTCTTGACGGATTCAAATGTGTACGTTATAATGTACATATAAGGAGGCTGATACATATGACTAATACTAACGCGACGAATTTCAGAAAGAATGTATTCAATTATCTTGATATGGCGATTGACTTCAATGATGTAATCAGTGTAAACACGAAAAAGGGGAACGCCGTTTTACTCAGCGAAGAAGATTATAATGGACTTATTGAGACTATTTCTTTATCTTCTGTGCCCGGAATGAGAGAGCGGCTTGCGGAAGGGAAAAATGCAGGGCCGGAGGATTTTGAGGATTTTGAATGGTGAGCGATTACAAAATAGTCATTTTGAAATCGGCACAAAAAGATAAAGAAAAAGTGAAATCAATTCCTGCGCTTAAAGCTAATGCAGATAAATTGATTGAGTTACTCAAGAAAAATCCTTTTCAAAATCCCCCGCCGTATGAAAAACTTGTCGGGGAGTATAAAGGTATGTATTCAAGGCGAATAAACCGCCAGCACAGACTTGTATACAAGGTTAACGATGAAGAAAAAGTGGTCATGATAATTAGCATGTGGACGCACTATGAGATATAGTCCTTGTTAAAAATAAGTTGAAAAAGGCATGAAAATAAGTTACAATTAGCTTGATTAAAAAATTGGAGGGCATTTATGGTATCCGCAGGTGATTTCAGGAACGGCGTGACATTTGAAATGGACGGAGATGTCTACTCGATAATTGAGTTTCAGCATGTCAAGCCCGGCAAGGGCGCGGCCTTTGTGCGCACGAAGATAAGAAACGTTATAACAGGCTCTGTTACAGAGAGAACCTTCAACCCGAACGACAAATACCCCTCGGCTTTCATCGAGAGAAGAGACATGGAGTTCCTCTATAATGACGGAGACCTCTACTATTTCATGGATTCGGAAAGCTATGAGCAAATTCCGATAGGCAAAGACGTGCTGGGAGACAGCTTCAAGTTTGTGAAGGAAAACATGATTTGCAAGGTGCTTTCGTATAAGAGCAATGTTTTCGGCGTGGAGCCGCCGAATTTCGTCGAACTGAAAATCACGGCGACAGAGCCGGGCGTGAAGGGCGACACGGCGACGAACGTCACAAAACCTGCAACGCTTGAAACGGGGGCGGAAATCAAGGTGCCGATGTTCATAAACGAAGGAGAGATGATTCGCGTGGACACAAGGACGGGCGAATACATGGAGCGCGCTTAATCACCGCGCATATGCGGCAAAGGAGAGCATTATGGATTTTGAAAGAACGCTGGCCGAAAAGGCGGCATACATAAGAGGAATGATGGACGGGCTTGAGCTTGACGCGAAGTCGAAAGAGGTCAAGGTGCTTAACGCGATGATGGAGCTTATCGAAGACCTCGCGGGTTCTGTTGAAGAGCTTGAGGAGGGTCTTGAAGACCTCTACGACGCGGTGGACGAGATAGACGAAGACCTCGGCGAGGTTGAGGAAGCGCTTTACAGCGAAGGTGGCTGCGGCTGCGGCCGTCATCATGATTTCGACGATTTCGATGATTTTGATTTTCCGGAGTTTCAGGTGACCTGCCCGAACTGCGGCGAGGTGGTGCTTCTGGAGGATGCGGATTTCGAGGAGGATTCAATCCATTGCCCGAAGTGCGGCGCGCTTCTGGAATTTGACTTCGACGATATTGAAGACGAAGACGACGAATAAAGCAATAAAACCAGGGAGTGCATTTAGCACTCCCTTTTCTATGCCTATTTACTGTTACTTTTTCTTAAGCGTGAGAAAGGCTACCTGCGGTCTTGCGAAAACCCGCGGGAGATTATGATGTATGCCAACCCCATTGCTGACAAACATCTTGCCGCCCGTTGACAAATCTGACCAGCCCGCGCGATATTTCTGCCCTGTTTTGCTTATAAGCTGAAGCATCGGCGAAAACATGCCGAAGATATTGGCGTGCCCGCCGTGGGTGTGCCCGCAAAGCATTAAATCAACTCCCTCGGTGTCGTGAAAAGCGGCGATATCCGGGTTATGCGAAAGCAAAATTACGAAATCGCGCTCCTTTGCTTCGGAGAGAGCCAAAGCTATATCCGGCTTGCGCTTGCGGAAATCCTCCACGCCGCCGAGATAAAGCCCCTCACGCGGGTGAAGCCCCTTGTTCGGAAGCGGCAGAATGTCAAGCCGCTGCATCTCATTAAAGAGAAACTCAGGGTCATCATGGTTGCCGTCAACGGAAAAAATGCCGTCGGGCACTTCGATTGAAGCAAGTATGGCGAGGTGACGCCTTGTGATGCTCTCATCCTCGGAGAAATCGCCGCCCAGAAGGAGAATATCAGGCTGCTCCGCTTCGATTCTCTCGGCTATCCTTATCAAAGCGCCGTCGTCGATAAAGTGAGTGTCGCTGATGAAGCAGAGCTTGAAGCCGTCAAGCATATCGGAAATTTTAGGCGAGAAGACCTCGGCGTGCTTATATTCTACCATTCTGTCCAGAGTGAGCATGCTCGTAAGGTGTATCAGACCCGTTGCCGCGACCGCACCGAGCATACTGCCCGCAATTATCTTCGCGTTTTTATTCTTTGCCATTTTATACCTCGATGTATTTTTTCAGCGGAGCAGAATCCACACCGCCGCTCTCTGTTTTGCTGAAGAAGGAAAGCAGCTTGCCCGCGATGACCTTTGTGCCGCCTGCGATTTTGCTTTCAATGTTAAGCGGCATAATCGGGTCATGCACACTGAGGCGAAGCAAGAGCCAGCCGTCGCCGTCATTCGCGGGGAACGTGATTCTTATACCCTCGCGGCTGTCGTCGGCAACCTGCCATGAGTTTTTGTTTGCGTATTCTTCAAGAGCTGAAATCAAAGAATTGCCGGCAGCTTTGAAATCGGCTGCTGTTATAGGCAGGCGGATTTCAGCCTCTTCAGCTGCCTCTTCAAGTGGGGCGAGAATGTCCTCAAAGCTCTTGTTTTCTGCGCGAAGCCGAGCGAGCTTGATAATCATTTTGGTGACGAGATAGGCGCCGTCGTCTAAGAAATAATTTTCTCTGAAGGCCGCGTGGCCGCTGGTTTCAATCGCAAGAGGCGTGTTTATGCCCTCGGCGTTCAGGCGAATTGCCTCGTTGATTACGTTCTTATATCCGCGCTTGAAGCGATGATGCCTGCCGCCCAGATTCTCTTCAATAAAGGCTTTCAGCCCGTCAGACGTGATGGAATCGGTCACAACCGTTCCGCCCGCATTATCCTCCAAAGCCATGGCGGCGGCGATTGCCACAAGACGGTTTCTGCCGATTTCCTCGCCTCTGCCATCTACCGCCCCGCCGCGGTCAACGTCTGTGTCGAAGATTACGCCGAAATCTGCCTGCGCGGCCAAAACAGCCTTTGTGATGGCCGCCATCGCGGTTTTGTCCTCGGGGTTGGGGATATGATTCGGGAACATGCCGTCCGGCTCGAGGAAAATACTGCCCGAGATATCCGCGCCAAGCGGTGCAAGCACATCATGGGCATAGAATCCGCCAGCGCCGTTGCCGGCGTCCACGGCAATCTTGAAGCCCGCAAGCGGCTTTTCATAATCCTGCGCATTTATGCCTGCTTTGATTTTATCACGGAGAATCTCCGCGTATCTTTCCATGAAAGCGCACTCTTTAACTATTCCGCTTTGCTCTTTTTTCGGCGAGCAGCCGTCCTCTGCATATGAGAGGATTTCGCTTATATCCGCGGATTCCAAGCCGCCGGAAGCCGTAAAAAATTTCAGCCCGTTGCGAAACCACGGGTGGTGGCTGGCGGTTATCTGAACCGAGCAATCGCAGGGAATATCGACGACGGCCATGAACATCGCAGGCGTGGAGGAAAGCCCGCAGTCCAGAACAGTCACGCCATGCCTTGTGAAAATTCGCTTGATGGCAGCGGATATTCTGTCGGCGGAAACGCGGGAATCATGGCCGAGCGCGATGCGCAATTCGGCGGCTTTTTTGCCGAGATGATGCTCACACCAGCAGAGAAAGCCCGCGGCAATGCGCTCAATTACCTCGTCGGTGAGATTTACGTCATACCCCGCGCCCTCACATGCCACGCCGCGAATATCCGTGCCGCTTTTAAGGCTTTTGTAATCCATTTTCAACCTCGTTATCAAAGTAATTTTTGAGCCTGTCCGCATAAACTTTCTTCTCTGTTTCAGAGGCAAGATAGTATTTCTTGCACGAATAAAATTTGTCGTTTTCATATCTTGGAAAAACATGGAGATGATAGTGCCACACATCTTGGCTTCCGGCAGGCTCGTTATGCTGTCTCGTTGAGATGCCGTCGCAATTATAGGTCAGCTTCATCGCTATGGCAATCTGCCTTGCAAGCCTGTGGACGCTCAGGGCGTATTCGTCCGGGAACGAGAAAATATTCTCAAAATGCTCGTTTGGAATTACCAGTGCATGCCCCGGATTGCTTTTCCAAAAATGTGCACTTATAAAGCCGGTAACCATATCATCGCGGTAAAACACTTCGCACGCGCCGGTTAAAATGCCGTCATGCTGACCGCGGGCAACCTTACAAAACGGGCAGATATATCCGCTTGGCATATGAGTGTGCATTCAAATCCTCCGAAACTGGAATATTAATGAATAGTATACCATATTTTGATATAAATGTTAATTCCTGCTTGATTGTCAAATGAGGCCGGAAATGATATAATTAAGCATATTAAAATGATTGGAGGCCGCTATATGTCACTAAGGATTATGGAATTGCATGATGTTGATGTACCTGAGTTTTTGAAGGTGCTTGACACCTGCGAGGGTGAAGTTTATCTTATGACACGAGACGGAGACAGATTGAACCTAAGAAGCAAGCTGAGCCAGCTTGTCGGGCTGACAGCGCTCATGGAGGGCGGAAAAATTGCCGAGGCGTTCATCATGTGTGAAAAGGAGAGCGATGAAAGAAAGCTTTTCCGTTTCAATCTCTTTAAGGATGAATCGCAAAATTAGTTTGTATCCGCGGCGCCGGGAGAAGTAATGGCGAAATATAAGAGAAGCATAAGGAAACTACCGAGTCTGCTGTTTTTGGTGGTTTTGATAATTGCAGTTGCGGGTTATTTTTATGGCAAATCCGATGTATTCTCGGAGAAGAGCTCGCAGCCTGTAATGCCACCTGCGGTCACGCAGGGCTCAAGCATGAAGGTTTATTGCTTCGATGTGGGGCAGGGCACGAGCCAGCTTGTGAGGATTCCCGATGATGAGGGCTTCTTCGATATTCTGATTGACACAGGTGAATTTCAATATGCGGCTTCACTTGTGGAAAATCTCAGGGATTTGGGCATTTCGGAGCTGGATATTGTGATAGCCTCTCATCCGCATAATGACCACATGGGCGGCATGGACATGATAATTGAAGAGTTCCCGATTGGCGAATTCTTCACGCCGAGAATCCCTGACAGCCAAGTGCCGACGACATATTCCTATGAAAGAATGCTCGAGGCGCTGATAGAGAAGAATGTCAAGGTAAGTGTGCTGGATTCGGAAACCGATTTGGAGCTGCCGTCAGGCGCATATGCCGAGGTTTTCTCGCCGACTGCCGGCGACGAATGGGAAGATCTGAACGATTATTCCGGTGTCCTAAAAATCGGATATAGAAAAAGCTCATTCATTTTTACGGGAGACGCCGAAGCGGGAGTTGAACGCAAAATACTTGAAGGCGGATATGACGCTACTGCCGATGTCCTAATTTGCGGACACCACGGTTCAAGTACCTCGAGTTCATGGGAATTCTTAAACGCCGTGAATCCGAAATATGCGGTTATAAGCTGCGGAAAGGATAATAGATACGGTCACCCGCATGACGAAACGCTTGAGAAGTTGAATAAAATCAACTGTATGCTTTATCGGACAGATAAGGATGGCACGATTTTAGCCGAGACAAATGAGGAGAAAATAAATTTCACGACAGTGCTTCCTTCAATTGAGAGAAATGATTAAGGAGAAAAAATGAGCAAGCTTGAAAAGAAGAATTTTATCGCATTTATGCTCTCCGCCGAAGTGCTTCGTTTCGGCGATTTTGTTACAAAGAGCGGGCGCAATACGCCATATTTCGTGAACACGGGAAACTACAAAACGGGGGAGCAAATCTCGAAGCTCGGCAGCTTTTATGCCACGCTGATAAGCGAAACCTTGCAGCAGGAGTTTGATGCAATCTACGGCCCGGCGTATAAGGGGATTCCCATCGCCACGGCGACTGCCGCCGCGCTTTATAATGACTGGAGCCTCAGCAAGCCGTATTTCTTCAACCGCAAGGAGGCAAAGGACCACGGCGAGGGCGGCAACCTCATAGGGTATGCCCCCAAGGACGGAGACAGGGTTATCATAACTGAAGATGTCATCACGGCGGGCACGGCGGTGCGTGAAAATATGCCGGTGCTTATGGCCGTGGCGGATGTGAAAATCGCTGGAATGTTCATCAGCGTTGACAGATGCGAGGTGGGCAATAAACCGGGAAAAACCGCCATAATGGAGGTCAAGGAGGAGTATGGCTTCGATGTTTTCCCGATAATCACCGTGCGAGATATTCACGCCTATCTAAAAGACAGTGAGGAGCATAAAAAATATCTTCCGGCAATGGAAGATTACATGGCAAGATACTGCGTATTTTGATTTGGAGGGTGAATGGGTAATTTCTTTTCGCACTGGTTTCGCGGCTTCGGAGAAGCGCTTGATGAGCTGAGCACGAAGGATAAAGAAGCACTCTTTCGGAACTGCGGCCGGGCCTGCTCAGATTCATATTCAAGGAAGATGTATGTTGAGGCTTTTGAGAGTTCAGGCAGCCTTGAGGAATTCATAAAAGAGCTGAAAGCTCGGTTTGATGAGATGGACATCAGAATCATTGAAGACGGTGATTCTGCGGGCAAAAAGGTGGAAATCATCTATAATTTCTGTGCTTGCGATTTAGTTCGGCAGGGGTACGTTAATTCCCCTGAGCTTTGCGAATGCTCGCGCCAAAGCCTGCTGTATAACTGGGGAATCTTTGAGGACAAGGAAGTGACCGTCAAGCGCGAAGCGAGCATTCTCGGCGGAGACAGCCACTGCAAATTCATAGTCACGTTGGCAGATAGGGGATAGGAAAAGCCTCTGCTCTCCCACAAATGAATCAAATAAACTTTCAGCTATCATATTGTCATAACGATTTCTGCGCTTTGGCATATACGGTCTGATACCTAAACCAATTTTGTTAAAGGCTGAAAATGCTTTGTGTGAATTTCATGGCAGAAAATGCGGGGCGACCAAATTTGGCCGCCCCGTGCTTTATGCGTTTATGTTATGGGTGCATCTGCTTAGCGCTTCAATATTGCAACTGCAGCGTTGACAATTAAATAAAGCGGAGGTTTACTTAACCATAAAGGCCAGCAAATCTTGATAAATAGTGATTTCCCCGGTTTCCGGCGTTTCTTCGGAATATACGTATATGTATGGCAACGGATGATCTCCCGGCTGCGGAATCGCTTCACCGTATGCCGGGAAGTAGTTGAGGGAACCTGCGTTGTCGGCCCAAATAACGGTGTATGATGCTACGTCCTGCACAACCTCTGCCACCTCTCTGTTGTCCACGTGCACTACTATCTGGCCGAGGTAGTCAGCCCAGGTCCAGTCACCGCCTGGTTCCAAGTGAACGGCAACCTCGCTGTATTCGTCGATTTGCGCTTGTCTTTCGGCAGCGTCAATGTCCGGTAATCCGCCCCGAAACGCTCCCTCATAACGAATTTGATCGACACCATAGTACAATTTGCCGCTGACCAACAGATCATTTTCGTATGTACCCTCAGCCACTATACGACCACTGGTATGCTCCCATCGACCTTCGCCCGAAAGATGCCCTGCATTCCATCCGCCGACGTAAGTTCTTGATTTGCCCAAGACATTCGCAGTAGAAAAGCTGCCATGTCCGTGAGGCAAACCATCCACAATTTCGCCTGTGTATGTACCTGTGTATTCTGCGGGATTGCCCAGCAGAGATAACTGCAAGGTGATTTCCATATTTTCCACCTGTTCCGGCGCTGGGGTAGGAGATGGAGTAGGCGACGGAGTGGGTGTAGGAGTAGGTGTAGGTGTTGGCTCAAATGTTGGTGCAGAGGATAGAAGCGTTGCTTCACTCGGTGCGGGTTCGGTTTTGGGCGATACTCCGCAAGCTGCCATGCTTACAAGCAACACTACAGCAAGGGCAATGAACATTACCTTTTTCTTCATATGTCCTCCTGTCCGAATAATCCAGTAAAATTGTGGTAGTCAATTTAGGTTGAAGTTGAAAAAACATAAGTCAAAGGAGAGCAAATGATTGTGTCACCTAACGCGGTGCGACTATTTACTTGTTTTTTTGACTGCGCCACGGGGCTTCTTCGTTGTGGCGGCCGTCTTCTTCTGCACCTTTTTAACAGCTGTTTTGACGTCTGCTTTCGCGGCGGCTTGTGCTTTCTCTGCCATCGGCTTTCTCGCCACTGGCTTTCTCACCGGCTTCTTCGCGGCGCCTACGCTCACGAACTTCCACTGCTGATTCGCGCCGCCTGTGCTTTCCCAAATCTGTGCGGGCGCGCCGTCTTCCTCACTCATGCCGGCGATGTCGAGAACCTTGCCGGAAAGGCTGTTCACGAGCTTTTTGTATCCGCCGCCTGTAGTGACCGTCCAGAGCTGAGATTTGCCGTCAACGTCGTCCCAAATCTGCGCCCAGGTGCCGTTTTCAGTGCCCTCAAGCATGACGTCGAGAACTCTGCCTGAGGCCTTATTGATGAACTTGCAAGCCGTGCCGGATTTAACCATCGTCCAGATTTGAGCGTCGCTCTTTGAGATGTCAGCCTGCACGACGGGGCTGTTATCGGTGCTCGTCGCCTGAATCGCCTTGCCGGTTCTGCGGTTGACAATCATGAATTCGTCTCCCGCCTTAACAGCCGCGGGCCGCTTGGCGGGCGCTTTTCTCACTGCTTTTTTTGCAGCCGGCTTCGTCGCCGCAGATTTTGCTGTTGCTTTATTAGTCGCTTTAGTTGCCATATTGTTTGTTTCCTTTCTTAAAATGAATGTTTTACAATGAAAAAACACTCAAAACTGATGTACGTGAATCTACTTCGTATTATATACTCGGCGTTATGATTTGTCAAACAAACTGGCGGGGTTGAGGCAAAATTCTTCAGAAATCTTTAATATATATTCGGTGGCAAAAAGACAGCACATAATGTATAATAAGGTAATTCTATTGAGCTGGAGGAAATATTTTGGCGAGAAGAAGCGAAAAGCAAAGAAAAACGGAAAACGCCGCGGAACGCTCCGCCACGCGCGCAGGGCGTGTTTATAATGTCGAGCGCTTTCATCCGGCGCCACAGACGGGGCTTGCAAAAGAGCAGGTGAGCCTTAGGTTTTCGCAGGGCTTGAATAACAGAGAGCTGGGGAATAAAACGAAGACGGAGGGGCAGATAATCCGCTCTAACGTCCTCACGTTCTTCAATATCCTCAACTTCATTCTGGCCTTCTTTGTGCTGATGGTCGGCTCATATGAGAACACCCTTTTCCTGGGGCTGATTATCGTAAATATCGTGATAGGCTCGTTTCAGGAAATCCGCTCGAAGCGCACGATAGATAAGCTCTCGCTAATCTCCGCGCCCAAAGCGCACGTTGTGAGAAACGGGCAGAAGGCGAGCGTGCCGACAAGTGAGATAGTCCTTGATGATGTTCTGATATTGAACTCCGGCAATCAAATCACGTCAGACGCGATTGTCTGCGAGGGTGAGGTTGAGGTGAACGAATCCCTCATTACGGGAGAATCTGACCCTGTCAACAAGCGGATAGGTGACGAGCTTCTCTCGGGCAGCTTTATCGTCAGCGGCAGATGCCTCGCGCAGGTTGAGCATGTGGCGGAGGATAATTACGCGAACCGTATCACAGGCGACGCGAAGTATGTAAAGAAGCGGAATTCACAGATAATGAATTCAGTTGATATACTTATCAAAACCATCGGCTTCGGGCTGATTCCCATCGGCGTTTTGCTTTTCTGGAAGCAGTATTTCGTCTTGGAAGACACATTGCAGAGCTCGGTGACAAGCACCGTGGCCGCGTTGATAGGCATGATTCCAGAAGGCTTGGTACTTCTCACGAGCGTGGTTTTTGCCGTCAGCGTAATACGTCTGGCAACGAGGAAAACCCTCGTGCAGGATTTATTCTGCGTGGAAACCCTTGCGCGCGTTGATGTTCTGTGCCTTGATAAAACAGGCACGATAACCGAGGGCACAATGCAGGTGGATGAGCTTGTGCCGTTCCCGAACCACACGCAGGAGGAGATGGAGGAGGCGCTCAATGCTATCACGAGCAGCCTTGCGGACGATAACCCCACCTTCATGGCGATACGCGAGCTTTTCCCGCATAGAAGCGGCCTTGCGGCCTCGGAGACAGTTCCGTTCAGCTCGGCGAGAAAATGGAGCGGCGCCAGCTTCCACAGCAGAGGTACGTTCGTGATGGGTGCGGGGGAGTTTATTCTCAAAGAGGGTTTTTCGGAAATTGAAAGCAGCATTAAGGAATACTCGGAAAACGGGCAGAGGGTCATTCTTCTGGCGCACTCACTTTCGGGCTTTTCAGGCAAGGATTTGCCCGCGCAGCTCGAATGCGTGGGGCTTGTTATAATCAGTGACAAAATCAGGCGCGAGGCCGCGAGAACCCTGCGGTATTTCGCCGACCAGGGCGTGGCCTTGAAGGTCATATCAGGCGATACCGCCGTCACGGTTGCGAACATCGCCAAGAAGGCGGGGCTTGAGGACGCAGACAGCTATGTGGACGCCACAACGCTGAGAACCGATGAAGACATAGAAGAGGCCGTGAGGGATTATTCGGTGTTCGGGCGCGTCACGCCGGAGCAAAAGCTGAAATTCGTCAAGGCACTCAAAGCGCAGGGACATACGGTGGCGATGACGGGCGACGGCGTGAACGATGTGCTGGCGCTCAAGGAAGCGGATTGCTCTATAGCCATGGCATCGGGAAGCGATGCCGCCAGAACCGTGTCCAATCTCGTTTTGCTCGATTCTAACTTCGCCTCGATGCCGAAGGTGGTCGCAGAGGGCAGGCGCGCGATAAATAACCTTCAGCGCTCTGCCTCGCTGTTCCTGTCCAAGACGGTTTTCTCGGCGATAATCGGCGTGGTGTTTATCTTCCTCAATTACACCTATCCGTTTGTGCCGATCCAGCTCACACTCATCAGCACACTGACAATAGGCGCGCCGTCATTTATCCTCGCGCTTGAGCCGAACTTTAATCGCATAAAGGGCAACTTCCTCAAAAATGTGATGCGCCTCTCAATCCCCACAGGCGTGACGATGGCGCTGAATATCATTGTGCTGTGCTTTATCGGCAGCACGTTCGGCATAACCGAAAAAGAGATGTCGACCCTGGCTGTTATATTGACGTCTATCACCGGCTTCCAGATGCTCTTCAGGGTGTGCGCGCCGTTCAACGCACTGCGCGGCGCACTGTTCGGGCTGTGTCTTTCGGCCTTCACGGTGGCGTCTATTTTCCTCGGAGATTTCTTCTCCCTCGCGGCGTTTACTTTGCCGATGTTCATGATTATCGCGCCGCTTGTCATCTTCTCTATAGTTTTGATGATAACCGCGACGCATATAGTTGACAGGATTATGGAAGAAAAGCCCAAGAAGCAAAAGAAATCAAGAATGAAAAAACGCAAGAACACGCGCTTTGCATAAGGAGAATTTATGAGATTTATTTCAATTGGCGAGCTTTTAATTGACTTCACCCCAGCCGGAAAAACAGCTGACGGCATACACCTTTTCGCGAGAAATCCGGGCGGCGCACCGGCGAATGTGGCGGTGCAGATGAATAGGCTGGGCATAGAAGCGGGCTTTATCGGCACGGTGGGAAATGATATGTTCGGCGCCTATCTCAAGGAGGTGCTTGAGGCGGAAAAGATTAACACGCAGGGGCTTGCCTTTGACGAGGATTATTCAACCTCGCTGGCGTTCGTTGAGCTGGATGAAAACGGGAACAGGGAATTCAGCTTTTACCGTGACCCAGGGGCGGACACAAGGCTTATAGCCTCCGCTGATAACAAGCGCCTGATTGACTCTGCCGAGATGATTTGCTTCGGCTCACTGATGATGACGGCCGAACCCTCGCGCTCGGCCGTGAAGGAGCTCGCGGCGTATGCGAAGGGGAATGGGGTAATAACTGTGTATGACCCCAATTGGCGGCCCGCGCTGTGGAAGAATCGTGCAGAGGGCGTCGAGATGATGAAGGCTCTCGTGGAACACGCCGACGTGATGAAGCTTTCAGATGAAGAGCTGGCCTTGATAACGGGTGAGAGCGAATTGAAAGCGGGTGCGGAGAAGCTGATAAGTCAGGGCGTGAAGCTCGTGGTAATCACCCTCGGGGCAAAGGGCTGCGCGGTATTCACTGAGGATTTCAGCTTTGCGAAGCATACTTACGACACGAAGGTGGTCGATACGACAGGCTCGGGTGACAGTTTTCTCGGTGCGTTTCTGAACTGCATTCTGGCTTCCGGCAAAAGGCTTGAGGAAATCGGGCAGGCAGAGGCAGAGGAATATGCCGATTTCGCCAACGCAGCGGGCTCACTTTGTGCGGCGAAGAAAGGCGCGATTCCGGCGCTGCCCGCGCGCGAAGAGATAGATAGAATGAAAGCAAGCACACCGCTGCTGATAATGTAAGGAAGCAATAATGAGCAGGGTAAGGATAGATTTTTTATAGTCAATCTTAACCTTGCGAATTATTGAAAACTGACGATATACTTGAAGTAACCCAATTGGGAACAGGCGTGGCCGCCCCAAAATAAATTCGGGCAATAGGCGGAGGAAATACATTATGAGCGTTACACTCAGAAGATATACAGCGCAGCCGGGTTACTCTGAAGATTTTAATAAGGTGTGCGAATTCTTGGTTCGTATCAACAGTAAAAAGGTGGTTACACCCAATTATTTATGGGCAAGATGGGAATGGCAGTTTGGCCCGTACATGAACATGGAGAATCTGTCGAAGATAGGTATCGCCGAAGATAACGGGGTTATAGTCGGTCTTGCAACCTATGAAAGCGATATTGGCGAAGCCTTTTTCTGCATTGATGAAAGATACGGCGACTTAAAGCCGCAGCTTATCGACTATGCCCTGCATAACCTGAGCAATAACGGGGAAATTGGAATTATGCTGCCTGACGGAGATTTGGAGTATCAACGCGCCGCTGTCAAGCAAGGGTTTATTCCGACGAAGAATAAATCTGAAGTAGCCATGATGGATATAATGAATCTTTCATATAATCTCCCTGGCGGCTATAAAATTATGAGCTTTGACGATGATAATTTCGATGTTGACCGTTATTTCAACGCAATCTGGAGAGGCTTCAATAATCAGCGGCCGCGCAATGAAAGGGAAATAGAGGCAATGGAGAAGCGAGAGGGCTTTGACGCCCCGCATCTGAACCTGAATCTGCGTATACTGGTAGTGGCACCCAACGGTGATTATGCCTCTCACTGCGGCATGTGGTATTTACCCGGCAGCGATTATGCGTATGTGGAGCCGGTGTTTACGTTGCCGGAATACCGCAAGATAGGGCTTGGTAAAGCTGCCGTGTTTGAGGGTGTGAAGCGTTGCGGTGAGCTTGGCGCAAAATGCGCCTATGTGATTTCGTCTCAGCAGTTTTATTATAATATCGGGTTTTATCCAGTGCATAACGAGACTGTGTGGGCACGCACAACATAGCTATTCCCCGCACTGATGAAAGCCGCAAATTATTAGGGTTATTGCGTTTATTAGAGGGAATCATTTATACAGTAGAATTCAAAAATTATACTAAAATGGGAGGCAAAAATGAAGCTTAAGTGTATCAATGTTCCTACGCCGGACACAAAGCGGTTTTCAGAATTTTATCAAGAAGCTTTGGGAGCCACTGTTATTGATTCTCATGGAGGACCAAATCGTATAGAGATATTGTTTGGTGATAAAGATGAAGCGAATATTTGTATTGTGGCGACACAGGGTGCAGAGTATAACCGCCCGGAAACTTCCGCGTGTCAGGGATTCGAGTTCTCGGTGCAAGATGTGGATGCGGAATATAAACGCATGCAGGCATTAAACATCGAGATTAGTGAGCCGCCCAAAGATTTGCCATGGGGATTCAGATACTTCAACGTGAAAGACCCTGACGGGAATGGTATTGACATAGTTCAAGCATTGTAAAAAAAGGCGCAAATATCATCTGCATCGGTATGCTATATTCCTGTGAACCGCCGCTTCTGTAGGGTGGGAACTCTTTTAGATTAAGATGTAAGTGTGCTCCGGCTGAAGAAATTCGGCCGGAGTTTTTCTTTGCCAAACCTTTGAAAAATGACACAATATGTGGTATACTAAATCGGTTAATGGGATAATGGCAGGAAGGAGCCGTATGATGGAGAACAGCACGGGAAACAGCGGGCTGAAAATCCTGGGGATAGACCCGGGTTATGCCATCGTCGGCTATGGCATTGTGCTTTGCGCGGCGGGGAAATACCGCTCGCTGGATTACGGTGCAATCACCACAAATGCGGGAGAGGATTTCAACCGGCGCTTAGAAGCGATTTACAACGGTGTGAAGCATATTCTAGAGCACCACAGGCCGGATGCCCTCGCGATTGAAAAGCTGTTTTTCCAGAGCAACCAGAAAACCGTAATCGGCGTGTCGGAGGCAAGGGGGGTAATCCTGCTTGCAGCGGTTCAGGCAAATGTGCCGATTTTTGAATACACTCCGCTTCAGGTGAAGATGGCGATGACAGGCTATGGCAGAGCTTTGAAGCCGCAGATGATGGAGATGACGAAGCGGCTGCTGAACCTTAAAGAAGTGCCGAAGCCGGACGATACTGCCGACGCCCTCGCGATGGCAATCTGCCATGGGCAGGTGGCGGCAGGTGGGATAAAGGGAAATATCAGGCAGGCGGGCGCGGCAGGTGCGGCGAATCCGCCGGGGCAAAAGGGAATACATCTAATCAGGCAGATAAATCAGGGCAAAAAAAAGTGAAACGGAGCAGCTTATGTTTTACAGTGTGACGGGAAAACTCATTCATACAGAGCCGACGATGGCGGTAATGGATGTGAACGGCGTGGCGTTTTCGTGCAGAACCTCAATGAACACGCTTCGCGGTCTGCCTAAAATGGGCGACATCGCGACGCTTTATACGCATTTGCACGTGAGGGAAGACGCCTTGGAGCTGTTCGGGTTTGGCAGCATGGCGGAGCTGAATTGCTTCAAAATGCTCACGAACGTAAGCGGAGTGGGCCCGAAGGTGGGCATAGCAATCCTCTCAGAGATGACGCCCGAGGACGTGGCATTTGCGGCGGCTTCGGGAGACGCGAAGCGCTTCACGCGCGTAAACGGCGTGGGGCCGAAGCTTGCACAGCGCATCGCTTTAGAGCTTAAAGACAAGGCGAATGATTTCGCCATGCCGGATATATCCGCGGATATGAGCGGGATAACCTCAGCGGCGTCAAGCGCTTCACAGGCGGTGAACGCATTGGCCGCGCTCGGGTATTCTCCTTCAGAGGCGGCCGCTGCTGTGAGCAGGCTTGACAACAGCCTCAGCACAGAGGAGCTTATCCGCGCGGCGCTGCGTTCATTCGCGAAATAATGGGGGGCAGGTGAGAAGATGGATTACAACGAGATGGACTATGAAAACAGAATAGTTGAGCCGGAGTATAACCCCGAAGACTTTGAGGTTGAAAATCCGCTGCGCCCGAAGCGGCTCACGGAATATATCGGGCAGGACAAGGCCAAGGAGAATCTTGAGATTTTCATGCGGGCGGCGAAAAGCCGCGGAGAGGTGCTTGACCATGTTTTGCTGTACGGCCCTCCGGGGCTGGGCAAAACAACGCTCGCGAACATCATCGCCAACGAGATGGGCGGGAACTTCCGCATAACCAGCGGCCCGGCAATCGAAAAGCCCGGCGATTTGGCCTCGCTGCTCTCTAACCTCAACGAGGGAGACGTGCTGTTCATTGACGAGGTGCATCGCCTGCCGAGAACAGTGGAGGAAATCCTCTATCCCGCGATGGAGGACTTCGCGCTTGACATCATCACGGGCAAGGGGCAGATGGCGGCGTCCTATCACCTGCCGCTCAATCATTTCACGCTTGTGGGCGCGACGACGAGAGCCGGCCAGCTCTCCCCGCCACTTCGAGACAGATTCGGCGTGACGCTGCGATTGGAGATGTACTCCGTTGAGGAGCTTTCAAAGATTATCATGCGCAGCGCCAGAATCCTCGGCGTTGACATCGAGCCGGACGGCGCACTGGAAATCGCCTCGCGTTCAAGGGGCACGCCGAGAATCGCAAACAGGCTTCTGCGCCGTGTGCGGGATTTCGCCGAAATCATGACAGACGGCGTTATCACCGTCAGCTCCGCGAAGGTGGGGCTTGACAGGCTTGAGATAGATGAAATCGGGCTGGACGCGAGCGACAGGCGAATGCTTACAGCGATAATGAACTATTACGGCGGCGGGCCGGTGGGCTTGGAAACACTTGCGGCGGCTATAGGCGAAGAGGCCATAACGATAGAGGACGTGAACGAGCCGTATCTCATGCAGATAGGCTTTCTGACGAGAACGCCCAGAGGCCGGTGTGTGACGAAAATCGCGTATCAGCACCTCGGGCAAAGCGTGCCGAAAAGCCTTGAGGAACAGAGTGAGAATCAGCAGAAGCTATGGGAAAGCGAGGAAGAATGACATGAGTGCTGTAAACAAGGTGAAAATCACGGTTTTAAGAAGAGAATGCTTTTCTGATTTGCAGGAGGAGTATCTTGCTGACCCAAAATCCGGCCCGTGTACGATGTTTGAGGACGGGCAGGAGATTATTGTGGACGGAAAGGGATTTGACAGAATGCTGCACGGCACATTCTGCGCCGAGGCGTGGGATTGTATCAGCCGGTACGTTTATGCGGCGCTTCAGGGCGGCTCAATTATGAACGGCTGGACGAACGATGAAAAAATGATGATTGCCTGCTGTAACGACGGAACAAGGCCTGTCATTTTTAAGATAGAGAGAATGGATTAAAGCGAAACAAGGAGGAATTATGGGACGTTTATTCGGAACAGACGGAATCAGAGGAATTGCGAACAAGGATTTGACCTGCGAGCTGGCTACACAGCTCGGCAGAGCGGCGGCAGCGGTACTTATCAACAAGACCAATAAAGCGCCTAAGGTTATTATAGGCAAGGACACGCGCCTTTCATCCGATATGCTGGAAAGCGCGATGGCGGCGGGGCTTTGCAGTGTGGGCGCAAGCGTGGTTTCGCTCGGCGTGGTGCCTACGCCCGCGGTTGCCTATCTTGTGGAGAAATACAAGGCGGACGCGGGAATCATGATTTCGGCTTCGCATAATTCCTATGAATACAACGGAATTAAAATTTTCAGCGGAGACGGCTATAAGCTGCCTGACATGCTGGAGGAAAAAATCGAAGACATTGTGCTGGGCAAAGACAGCATTGAGGAGAATTATGCGATTGACGACGCCATCGGCACGGTGACATATGCCGATTCTGCTGTGCGCGATTATATTGAGCATGTTAAAAGCACGGTGCATTTCTCGCTTGACGGTCTTGAAATAGCCATCGATTGCGCGAACGGCTCGGCATGTGCTTCGGCGAAGATGCTGTTTGAGGAGCTTGGGGCGAAGCTGCATGTGCTCAACTGCGCGCCCGACGGCATTAACGTAAACGATAATTGCGGCTCAACGCACATGGAGGGCTTAATAGAATACGTCAAAGCGCATGATGAGGTCTGCTGCGGCATCGCGTTTGACGGAGACGCCGACAGATGCCTTGCCGTGGACGAAAACGGGAATATGGTGGACGGCGACTACATCATGGCGATTTGCGCGCTGGATATGAAGAGCCGCGGCAAGCTGGCCAAAGACTGCATGGTAGGCACGATTATGACGAACCTCGGGCTTGTGCGCTTCTGCGAGGAAAATGGCATGAAATTTGTTGCGACGAAGGTCGGCGACAGATATGTGCTTGAGGAGATGCTTCTTTCCGGCTACAACTTCGGCGGCGAACAGAGCGGGCACGTCATTTTCAAAGATTTTGCCACAACCGGCGACGGTCAGCTCACGGCAGCGCAGCTGCTTTCAATCCTCAGGCGGAGAGAGGCAAGGCTCTCGTCACTTGCAACGCTTATGCAGCACTATCCGCAGGTGACGATAAATATCACGGTTTCAGAGGAAGGCAAAACCGCGGTGTATACAGACAGGAAAATCAAGGCGACGATAAACGAGGCGACGAAGACGCTCGGCAGTTCTGGCAGAATCATCGTGCGTCCGTCGGGCACAGAACCGCTTCTGCGAGTGATGGTTGAGGGGCAGGATGAAAAGGTCATTAACGAGCTGGCAAATAAGGTGGCAGACGTCATAAAGACAGAGCTGGCCTGAAGGAAGAGACATGAGAGAAGCTAAATGGCAAGACTATGAGCTGATAGACACCTCTGACGGCGAGCGGCTTGAGCGCTGGGGAGATGTTATCCTTATAAGACCCGACCCGCAGATTATCTGGTCTTCGGGGAAGATGAACCCGCTCTGGCAGCAGGCAAACGCCCGCTATGTGCGTTCAAGCTCAGGCGGCGGCGCATGGGAGACTTACAGAGAAACGCCCGAGGTCTGGAAGATAAAATGGCACGATTTGACGTTCAAGCTCAGGACAATGGGCTTTAAGCATACGGGGATTTTCCCCGAGCAGGCTGTCAACTGGGAATATGCCGCACAGAAGATTGCAAAAGCCGGAAGACAGCTGAAGATTCTCAATCTCTTCGGGTATACGGGCGCGGCGACGCTGGCCTGCATGAAGGCCGGTGCCGCTGTAACGCATGTGGACGCCTCTAAAGGAATGGTGCAGTTCGCGAAAGAGAACGCCGAGGCTTCCGGCACAGCAGATTTGTCCGTGCGCTGGCTTGTGGACGACTGCGTGAAGTTCGTGCAGCGCGAGAACAGGCGCGGGAACAAGTATGACGGCATAATCATGGACCCGCCCTCATATGGCAGAGGCCCGAACGGCGAGGTCTGGAAGCTTGAAGAGCAGCTCTCACCGCTGGTGGAGATGTGTCTGCCGGTTCTAAGCGAGGACGCAGAGTTCTTCATTCTCAACTCATACACAACGGGGCTTTCCGCGGCGGTGATGGAATATCTGCTCGGCTTGATGATAAAAACCGGGTTCGGCGGGCAGGTGAGCGGAGACGAAATCGGGCTGCGCGTGACGGAAAGCGATTTAATCCTCCCGTGCGGAAGTACGGCAATCTGGGAGAAATAAGGAGAAAGCTTTGGCATTCATAGAAATTAAGGACGTTAGGTTTTCATATAATCTGGGTACGCCTGAAGCGAAGGAAGTGCTTCACAAAATAAGTATGAGCATTGAAAAGGGTGAGTTTGTCGCTCTTTTGGGGCATAACGGCTGCGGGAAATCCACGGTGGCGCACCTGTTGAACGGTATGCTGGTGCCTACGAAGGGAGAAATCACCGTCGGCGGCATTTCAACTGCCGCGGAGGAGACGATTCTCGAAGTGCGCAGCAAGGTGGGGCTGGTTCAGCAGAACCCGGATAATCAAATAGTGGCGGGCATTGTCGAGGAGGATGTGGCGTTCGGGCCGGAGAATCTCGGCGTGCCGCAGCCGGAAATACGGCAAAGAGTAGACGAGGCGCTCAAGGCCGTGGATATGTACGAATACCGCGAGCATGCCCCGCATAAGCTGTCGGGCGGGCAAAAGCAGCGCGTCGCGATTGCCGGGATTATCGCAATGCAGCCCGACTGCATTGTCCTTGATGAGCCGACCGCAATGCTAGACCCGCGCGGCAGAAAAGAGGTTATGGATTCAATAAAACGCCTCAACACAGAGAGAGGCATAACCGTTGTGCTCATCACGCACTACATGGATGAGGCTGTGCAGGCGAAGCGGGTAATCGTGATGGACGAGGGGAGTATCCTGCGTGAGGGCACGGCGGAGGAGATTTTCTCCGAGGTGGAGTTCATGAAGCGGCACGACCTCGACGTTCCGCAGGCGACTGAGCTCGTCTATCGCCTTAAGGCGGCGGGAATCGGGCTTAAGGGAGATATGCCGCTCAACACGGCGGAATGCATGAAGATATTTGAGAAATACGACAAAAACGCAGTTTGATTTTATTATAAAGCGAAAACCGAGGGCAAGATGAACGTAATTGAAACGAAAAACCTGAGCTTTACATATGGTGTGAACACACCCTTTGAAATCACGGCGGTTGACGATGTGTCAATCAGCGTGGAAGAGGGGGAATTTCTGGGTGTGATGGGGCACACGGGCAGCGGGAAATCCACACTTATCCAGATGCTCAATGGCCTTATTAAGCCGACTTCGGGGCAGATTCTCCTGAACGGCGGCGACATCTGGGAACACCCGAAGGAGATAAGAAAGGTGCGCTTTCAGGTGGGCATGGTGTTTCAATATCCGGAATATCAGCTGTTTGAGGAGACTGTGATAAAGGACATCATGTTCGGCCCGAAGAATATGGGGCTTTCAGACGAAGAAGCGCGCAGGAGGGCGATGGAGGCCGTCCGCTTCGTCGAGCTGCCGGAGGATTTGCTGGAGAAATCGCCGTTTGACTTATCGGGCGGCGAGAAGCGCCGTGCGGCAATCGCGGGAGTAATCGCGATGGATCCTGAGGTGCTGATTCTCGATGAACCCACCGCAGGGCTTGACCCGCGCGGCAGAGATGTGCTGCTGACGCAGATTCAGCAATATCACAAGGAGAGGGAAAACACGGTTCTGTTCGTCTCTCACAGCATGGAGGATATTGCGAGAATCGCGGACAGGATTCTCGTCATGAATAAGGGCAAGGAGGCTATGCTTGATTCCACGCATGAGGTGTTCAGGCGCACGGAAGAGCTCAAAAAAATGGGGCTGCGTGTGCCGCAAATCACTGAAATCATGCAGAAGCTGCATGAAAGGGGCTATCCTGTTGACGATGGCACGCTGACGATGGACGAAGCCCTGCGCCAGCTTATCCCATATATGAAGAGAAGGGAGGAAAACAGATGATAGGCGACATCACGTTCGGGCAATATTTTCCAGGGAAATCAATCATACACAAAGCCGACCCGCGGCTGAAAATCACGCTGACAGTCGCATATATCGTCTTGCTTTTCATCGCGAACAATTTCCTCTCATTGGCGGCGGTTGTGGGCTTTATTCTCCTGATTATGGCATTATCAAAGGTGCCTGTGGGGCTTTATTTCAAGAGCATGAAGGCTGTGATATTCATCGTGACGTTCACGTCAATTCTAAATCTTTTCTATGGCACGGGAGAGCCGCTTGTTAAATTCGGCTTCATCACGATAACGCAGAACGGAGTATTCAACGCCATTTTTATCTCGGTTAGAATCGTTTCGCTGATTCTGACAAGCTCCGTGCTAACGTTCACCACCTCGCCCACACAGCTCACGGACGCGATTGAGAGACTGCTGAAGCCTCTGTCTTACCTACGAGTGCCGGTGCATGAATTCGCGATGATGATGACAATAGCCCTGCGGTTCGTCCCCACCTTGCTTGAGGAGACGGATAAAATCATGAGCGCGCAGAAGGCGCGCGGGGCTGACATGGAAAGCGGCGGGATAATCCAGCGCGTCAGGGCGCTGATACCGATTCTGATTCCGCTGTTTGTTTCGGCCTTCAGGCGGGCATATGAGCTTGCCACTGCCATGGAGAGCAGGTGCTATCACGGCGGCAAGGGTCGGACGAAGATGAAGCTTCTGAAGTTCGGCAAGGTTGATGTAATCGTCATCGGGGCGGTGCTTATAAACCTCGCGCTGTTCATCGTGCTGAATATTATCTTCCCGCCCTCGATAGTGCTGTAAAAGCATAAAACTTTACAGTACAGAAATATAGACGGAGACTGGATTATGAGAAACCTGCTCGTGAAAATTGCATATGACGGCGCAAGCTATCACGGCTGGCAGATTCAGGAGAATGCCCTGACGGTGCAGGAGGTCTTCCAGAACGCGCTTCACACCGTGATAGATGAAAGGGTTGACATCAAGGCGTGCAGCAGGACGGATACCGGTGTTCACGCCAGAGAGTTTTGCATAAGCTTCAAAACGGAGAGTAAAATTGAAGCAGAGCGCTTGCCCTTTGCTTTGAATAACTATCTCCCGAGAGACATCGCGGTGTTTTCCTGCGAGGAAAAGGAAGAAGATTTCCACGCAAGATATTCCTGCAGGGGCAAGGAGTATGCCTATGAAATATGGAACAGCAAGATACGGAACCCTTTTCTTGACAGGCATATCCTGCATTACTGGTATAAGATTGACGAAAATAAGTTGAATGAGGCCGCGGGGCATTTCATGGGCAGGCACGATTTTTCCTCGTTTTGCACGCTTGATAAGCGAGACATCGGCGACATGCGCCGTACTGTGACGGAAGCGAGGGTGGAGCGCGCCGGTGAAAAGGTGATTTTCACGGTTACCGCGGACGGATTCTTGTATAACATGGTGAGAATCATGACGGGAACGTTGCTGCGAGTGCAGGAGGGAAAGCTTGTGCCCGATGATATACCGCTGATAATCGAGGCAAAAAACAGGGCAAAGGCGGGCCCGACCGTCCCGCCCGAGGGGTTATATCTAAATAAAGTCTTTTATTGAAAAAGCTTAGCCGTTAAATTGATTAAATTGAGTGAGGAGGTGGATTCTTGCCAAAGCATATGTCGCCGAGTGAAAGCGATTTGAAGAGCATGAAAAGGGAATATGAAGAGGAAGTGCGCGCAGTTATAGAATATGGCGAGGATGCGCCGCCGCCCAAGAAAGAGAGCAAAAGGAAGATAATGCTCATCTATATTTCCGGCGGGATTCTCGTGATTGTGGCTGTTTTTCTGATGATTTGGATGAGCCGCGATACCTTCTCACTGACGGAATCCCTTGAATGGATAAAGGTGCAGCTTGTGGGGGCGGGAGAGGGAGACGGTTTCCCTGTTCAGATAAAGGGAACGAATATCGCCGAGAAGAATTTCATCAGCGTTGACGGCGACGTCGCCGCACTTAGCGATACCGCGCTCACGGTCATGAATTCCACGGGCAAGGAGCTCTATTCTGTTCGCCACAGCTTTGATAACCCATTTATGCACCACTCGGGGAATAACTTCATTCTTTATAATTCAGGCGGGGCGGGATATATCGTTCAGCGCGGCGTTGACACGGCTATAACGGGCACTGAGGAAAATGATATTTCGGCTGCCGCCGTAGCGAAAAGCGGGGAGTTTGCACTCGGTGTGCAGGGCAGAGAGGTGGCAAGCGAGCTGAACGTATATATGCGCGACGGCACGGCGAAGTATAATTATCAGTTCTTTGACACATATATCACCGCAATTTCCCTCAACGCCGACGGCTCAATGGGTGCGGTTTGCTCGATGGGCACGCAAAACGGCGAGCTTATCTCAAAGATAACTATTTTGGATTTTAACAACGAAACTCCGGTGGCACAGTATGAATCGCGCGGGAACATGTTGCTTGATATTCTTTGGGGCGAAAGCGGCCGGATTTACGCCGTCGGCGATTCCGCGCTGATAATCGCGAGTGATGAGGGCTTTGATTTTCAGGAATTCTCATACGGCGGGCAATATCTCACGGCCTACAGCCTTGAGAATAACCGTGCATATGTCTCGATTTCCGGCCACGAATACACGGGCGGCTGCACCGTGCATATGTTCAGCGATAACGCCGCGCCGGTTTTGATGGAGACAGACACGAGGGTGGAATCCATCTCGCCGATTGGCGGAGCGGTGGGAGTGCTTACGGGTGAGCAGGTCATCTTCTTCGAGACAGAGGAGGGCAGAGAGCTTGACCGCGCTTCGGCCGGTACAGATGTCAAATCCATTGCGCTTGCTTCCGAGAACATGGCATATGCCCTGGGCATAAGCGAAATAAGGGCGGTTTCGATAAGAAAATCAACAGGGATACAGGGTGGCATCAGCGAGCTGCTGGAGAGCAGTCAAAACAAAGAGGCTTCCGGGAAGCAAAGCTCATCGGAAGTGAGCGATTAGCGGAATATTCAGCAAATATTAAGAAAAAAACCTTTATTCGGCGGCGCAGGTGAAGTATAATGCTGATATGCGGTTTTAATTGAGTTAGCAGAGGAGAGAAGCATGGGGTTAGTACTTGACATCATAATAATCTGTGTAATTGCGCTGTTTATTCTCGTCGGCGTGCGGCGTGGGTTTATCCGTGCGGCGGTAAGGTTTGCCGGCGTGTTGGCGGCGGCTGTGTTCGCCTCTATTCTGGGCGACATCTTGGCAACGCTGATATATGATAATTTCTTCCGCGAGGAATTCACGAGGAAGATTTCAGAGAGCATATCGGGCGTAACCGGCTCTGTGGGGGCTTCGGCTGGGGTTTCGAGGGTGCTTGACGGCTTGCCGGACTTCCTTCAGCGCGCGTTGGAGGGTGCGGGGATAACCGTGGATAAGCTTGCGGCGATGCTCTCAACCGGAACAGGCGACGCGGCGCGGATAATCTCAGACGCGATCTCACCGGTGTTCATAAATATGCTGAAGGTGCTGTGTGTGATAGTGCTGTTTATGATTCTCATGATAGTCGTGAGAGGCTTGACGAATATAGTCGCGGGTATGTTTAACCTGCCGCTTCTGGGGTGGCTGAACAGCCTGCTGGGCGGGGTGTTCGGGCTTTTGATGTCGCTGTTGTTCATCTGGATAGTCCTCGCGATTATCAATGTCTTCACGCCGATGCTGTCTTTAGAGGCACAGCTTACGATTGAAGACACGGTAGGAATGTCGGTGCTGGCAGACAGATTTATAAGCTTCAATCCGTTTGACGGAATGTTCAAATAAGCAGAAATCGGGGTAGATAAAAGGATGAATGAAAGGAACAACACGGATATTCAAGTTGAAAAGAGAAATCAGAACCTGACGGTGCCGAACCTTATTTCGGTTATCAGGATAATTATCATACCGTTCTTTGCATATTTCTATCTGGACGGCAATCTAATCGTTGCGGCGGTGCTGCTGGTCCTCTCCGGGCTTTCTGATATGTTCGACGGCATGATTGCGAGGAAATTCAACCAGATTACGGCGGTGGGCAAGCTGCTTGACCCGTTTGCTGACAAGCTGACGCAGGGCGTGGTTGCAATCTGCCTGGCGGTGAGAATTCCGCAGGTGAGAGCTATTCTGATTATCTTCATCGTGAAGGAGCTTTTGATGCTCGCGGGGGGAATTGTGCTTGTGAACAGGCATAAGCGCCCGTCTGCCGCAAGATGGTACGGCAAGGTGAGCACCGCGCTTTTCTATCTTTCGGTGGCGATAATCGTTGTGATGGACACTTTCATAGTTGTGGGGGCCGAGCTTTTCTGGGCGGTTTCCAATGTTTTACTGATTGTTACGGCTGTGTTCATGATATATTCACTTATAAGATATATATTTGTCTTCATGGAAATTGTGAAATCAGAAGACCCGAAAGACGACTTCAGCCTGTCCGAAGAGCTGAGCGGGAAAAAGGAACAGCATAGAGCCAAGGGAAGAGGTAAGCTGTAATGATGATGTGTACGAAGTGTAAAAAGAGGCCGGCGGTGGTGTTTGTATCGAACCCGGCTGACGCGAACAGCACGCAGGGGCTGTGTTTGGTGTGTGCGAGAGAAATGGGCATCAAGCCGGTGAATGATATAATGGCGAAAATGGGTATCACAAGCGATGACGACGTCGAGGCCATAAGTGATGAGATGAATAACTTCATGTCGGCTATGGAGGGCACGGACATGGGCTCTCTTTTCCAGCCGGGCGGCGCAGTTTCGATGCCGAACCCGAATAACATGGCGCTCGCAAATAATCAACCGATGCCGAGCGACGAGCCTATGGCTCAGGGCAGAACGGGCGTGCGCAGCGCCAAAGAGAACGTGCAGAAAAAGAAAAGGAAGCACATCACGGCATACTGCATGGATTTAACCGGCAGAGCCATGCGCGGTGAGCTTGATAATATAATAGGCAGGGAAAAGGAAATCGCACGGGCGATTCAAATCCTCTCCCGCAGGACGAAGAACAACCCATGCTTAATAGGCGAGCCGGGCGTCGGCAAAACAGCCGTCGCTGAGGGACTGGCCATCAGAATTGCGGAGGGCCGAGTGCCGGCGAAGCTTAAGGATAAGGAAATTCAGCTGCTTGATTTAACGGCGCTTGTCGCGGGCACGCAGTTCAGGGGACAGTTTGAAAGCCGGATTAAAGGACTTGTAGATGAGGTTAAGGCAGACGGCAACGTCATTTTGTTCATTGACGAGGTGCATAATCTCGTCGGCACGGGCGATGCAGAGGGCAGCATGAATGCCGCGAACATCCTCAAGCCCGCGCTTTCAAGGGGCGAGATTCAGGTAATCGGCGCCACCACGTTTAACGAATACCGCAAGTATATTGAGAAGGATTCTGCGCTGGAGAGACGCTTTCAGCCGGTCTCCGTCGGCGAGCCGTCAATTGAGGACGCCGTAGACGTGCTGCTGGGCATAAAGGGCTATTATGAAAGCTACCACCGCGTAACTGTTTCGCCTGAGATGATTCGCCGCATGGTAATCCTCTCTGAGAGATATATAAGCGACAGATACCTGCCCGACAAGGCGATTGATATTCTGGACGAAAGCTGTGCGAGCGCCGCGCTGCGCAATAAGAAGCTCGAGGATTTTGACAACACCGAGTTCGCCCTGAAGCGTGAGAAGCTCCACGAGAGTGAGCTTTCCACACCGCCTGACGGCGCGATTGATTACGAAGAGCTTGCCAAAACGCATTACAGGATTGCAAGCCTGGAGGAGAAAATCCAGAAGATTCAAGCCGAGGGCGGCATCAACACTGTGGTTACAGACGAGGATATTGCGCACGTAATTGAGCTGTGGACGGGCATTCCCGCAGCGAGAATAGAGCAGAACGAGCTTAAAAAGCTCGCCGATTTGGAGGGCGAGCTTGAGAAGAAAATCATCGGGCAGAGCGATGCGATTTCCGTCATTTCAGCGGCTATAAGAAGAAGCCGCGTGCAGATAAACCCGAGGAGACACCCGGCGTCGTTCATTTTCGTCGGCCCGACGGGTACGGGAAAAACCGAGCTTGTGCGCGTGCTTTCAAAAGAGCTTTTCGATACGCCCGAGACGCTGATTCGCCTGGATATGTCGGAGTATATGGAGAAGCATTCAGTTTCAAAGATAATCGGCTCGCCGCCCGGATATGTGGGCTATGACGAAGCCGGCCAGCTCACGGAAAAAGTGAGAAGAAAGCCGTATTCCGTCCTCTTATTTGATGAAATTGAAAAAGCGCACCCGGATGTGCTGAATATTTTGCTTCAAATCATGGATGAGGGCAGGATCACCGACGCGCACGGCAGAACAGTAAATTTTGAGAACACGGTTATCGTCATGACCTCAAATGCGGGCAGCAACAGCAAAGAGGGTTCTCTGGGCTTTGCGAAGACCACCGAGGACATGAGCAAGGAAAAGGTAATGAACGCCCTCAAGGATTTCCTGCGTCCTGAGTTTTTGAGTCGCGTGGACGAGATAGTCGTCTTCCGCCCGCTTAATCTCGCGGACTACACAAGGATCGCGGCGCTGATGATAGATGAGTATAAAGCCTCGCTGACCGAACGAAATATTTCCTTGGCATATACTGACGAGGTCTGTGAATATCTGGCGAGGAAATCCATCGGCGGGACAAGCGGCGCGAGGGATTTGCGCAACAATATCCGCAGATTGATAGAGGATAAAATCACAAATGTCATCGTAGACAGGGGCGAAGGAGGAATCGCGGGCATAGCGATAAGCCTTGAAAACGATGAGATTAAGCTTGACGTGCTTTGATTGGGGATTTTATGGAGCATTTAATCTTTGAAACAAGAGAAGATTTTCGCCGCTGGCTCGAGGATAATTGCAGGAGCAGCGGCGGAGTTTGGCTTCTTTTCGGCAAAGCCGGCGGTGAGAAGACGCTCACGGCGACGGAGGCGCTTGAAGAGGCGCTTTGCTTCGGCTGGATTGACGGGCAGATGAAGAGCCTGTCAGACACGGCGTATATCAAATATTTCTCCGAAAGGCGAAAGAACAGCAAGTGGTCCGAAAAGAATAAAAAGCTGGTTCCGGGGCTTGAAGAGCGCGGCATCATGACGGATTTCGGCAGGGAAAAGATTAGGGAAGCCGAGGAAAACGGTCAGTGGGATGCAGCTAAAGCCCCTGCAGTCGGCGATGAGCAAATAGAGGCGCTTGCAGAAATTTTGCGCGAATATGAGCCTGCCTATACGAACTTTCAGGCGATGTCGCCGTCGGTGAGGAGGACATACGCGCGCGGATATTTCGACGCCAAAACTGACGCCGGCAGAGCAAACCGCCTCAAGTGGATGGTAAATAGGCTGAATCAAAATCTGAAGCCGATGTAACAGCAGGTATAACCGGCAGGTATAACTACAGAAAATTATTGACTATTCTGTGGCGGCATGATATAATTTCATTCGTCGCAGCAATGGTGTTTTATGTTCATGCGGGTGTAGTTCAATGGTAGAACTCCAGCCTTCCAAGCTGGTCGCGTGGGTTCGATTCCCATCACCCGCTCCATCCATCACAAACCTAACGGAATGTGATGGATTTTACTTTTTAATGAAATTTGCATGGAATCGAACCGCAGGCGCGGCGGCAGCGAAGCTGACGCTAGAAGTAAGCAAAGCAAAGCTTTGCGACTTTTCGATTCCCATCACCCGCTCCAATAAGGGCAATTGATAATGGATAATTGACAATGAACAATTATTAATTATGGATTGCTTCGTTTTTTTGAATCGAACCGCAGGCGTGGTTATCGTTTATAGTAGTGAGTGACGACCCGGCACTCCGAAAAGGGCAATTGATAATGGATAATTGACAATGAACAATTATTAATTATGGATTGCTTCGTTTTTTTGAATCGAACCGCAGGCGTGGTTTGGTTATCGTTTATAGTAGGGAGTGACGACCCGGCACTCCGTGAAGGGCAATTGGTATGAATTTTCATACCGGTTTTCTTTTTGCTATGAAATTCGTACACAACTTTGACACAAGTCTGTGATAGAGTTATCATAATAAAGGAGGGATAATATGCTGAACATTCTTATTGTGGAAGACGAGCAGGCCATAGCGAACCTGATATACCTGAATTTGAGCGATGAGGGCTATCGCTGCGTGTGTGCCTTTGACGGCAAGCAAGCGGCCGATATGATAGAGAAAGAGAGCTATGATTTAATTCTCCTTGATATAATGCTGCCTGAAATTGACGGCTATGAGCTGCTTGAGTATATCAAACCGACCGAAACGCCGGTTATTTTCATCACGGCAAAGGGCTCGGTGAGTGACAGGATAAAGGGCCTTAAGCTTGGCGCAGACGATTACCTCGTGAAGCCGTTTCAAATCGGTGAGCTTTCTGCAAGGGTGGAGGCTGTGCTGAGGAGATACGGGAAAAGCGAGAAGATAATTTCATTTGCGGGGCTTATCATAAACACAGAGTCGAGGCAGGTACAGAAGGATGAAGAAATCATAGATTTAACGGTGAAGGAGTTCGATTTGCTTGTCGAGCTGGTGCGCAACAAGAACATAGCGCTCTACCGCGATAAGCTATATGAAAAGGTGTGGGGTGAAAGCTTTGTGGGCGAAACCCGCACACTGGATTCGCATATCCAGAGGCTTCGCAAGAAGCTCGGCTGGGAGGAACGTATCAAAACGGTGTTTCGCATAGGATACCGTCTGGAGGGTTAAAGATGCGGCTGTTCGTCAAATTCTTCCTTTGCTCCACGCTCGTTGTGAGTGTGGCGCTGATACTTTCCGGCTATCTTTTGATTGTATCCTCGCATGAAAGCGCCTTGAACAGGGAGATTGACAGGGCTGTGAAGCAATATCAGTATGATAAATTCATTGTGCAGGCGAATTTGCTCTCCGAGGAAGACAACCTCGGCGAGGGGATACCCGAGGGCCTGCTCGATAGGATTGCCTCTAACATGAGCGGCTTCACGGCATTTTATGATGAGAATAAAGCGCTTCTTTACTCTACGCTTCCGATAGTCACAGACTTGGCCATGTTCGGCGAGGTGAGTGAGAATTCAACTGTTTACAGAGTTCAAGCAGTTGACGGCAAAAGCTATATCATGGTGTGCGGAAGATTCAACCAGAGCGGGGCAGAGCTGTTTTTACTGACGGCTTCTGACATAAGCGACATCAACGTTCAAAAAGAGCAAATGATTGCCGGCTTCACATGGATATATTTCCTCACACTTCCGGTGAGTATAGCAATGAGCCTGTTGCTTTCAATCCTTATAACCAGACAGCTGAAAAGAATGAATAAGGCGGCTTCCGGAATAGCTCACGGCAGATACAGTGAGAGGCTGCATGTTTCAAGCCGAGATGAAATCGGAGAGCTTGCGGTCAGCTTCAATATGATGGCGGATAAAATTGAGGAAGAGGTAAGCAAGCTTGTTGAAAACGCGAGGCAGAAAGAGGATTTCGTCGCCAATTTTGCGCATGAGCTCAAAACCCCGCTGACCTCTGTCATCGGTTATGCCGATATGATATATCAAAAAGATTTAACCAAGGGGCAGATTAAAGAAGCCTCATGGTATATTCTAAGTGAGGGGCTGAGGCTTGAGGCGCTGTCATTGAAGCTGATGGATTTGATCGTGCTTGACAAGCAGGACTTCATTCTTGAAAGGCTGAATGCGGAGGAGATGTTTTCGCTTTTGGCGGGCAGTCTCAGGCCAATGTTTGTGGAGAGAAAGGCGGTGCTTCATCTGGATATTCAGCCCGCAAACGTCATGGCGGAATATGACCTCTTCAAAACGCTGATACTGAATTTGGTTGATAACGCAATAAAGGCGGGCGCGAGTGATATAGATATAATCGGTGAGAATCAGGGAGAAAGGTACGTTATAAGAGTCCGCGACAACGGCCGCGGCATGCCTGAATCTGAGCTGAGCAGGATAACCGAGGCGTTCTACATGGTGGACAAATCGCGGTCGCGCAAGCAATATGGCGCGGGGCTGGGGCTGTCGCTCGCGGCGAAGATTGCGAGGATACACGGCAGTGCGCCGAAATTCAGCAGCAAGGTCGGCGTCGGCACAACGGTGAGGTTCAGCTTGGCCATAGCAACGGAGGGCGAGGATGAAGACTAAGAGAAATCTTTTTACGGCGCTGGGCGTGCTGGTGTCTCTGTCAATAGCCGTCGGCGGGTGGTTTTTGGCAAATGCGCTGATTGAGGCGCAATCAAGCATGCTGCTTTCTTCATCCGGCACGAGGCATATGGACGCCGGCATTGAGCTGCCGAAGCTATCAGATTCTGACAATGACAACGCAACCGAGAATACGCTTAAGGCAGAATCTCTGACGGAAGAGGATATCCTGCATATTGTGAGGAGCAGATATATAGGAACTGAAACTCCGCATGAGCCCGTGCCGGGGCAGATAGACATGGCGCAGGCGGTGGAAATCTGCAACGCCATGCTGTCAAAACTTTCAGAGATTTTATCCATAGAAGAGGAGTATTTTTATTCGGCAGATGTGACATATGCCCTTCTCGCGCAGATCATAACGCGGGAAGTGGAGAGCTTCAATCCGATTTACAGTATCTGGCGCATACAACTGAGCAGCAGCGATTTTGAGGCTACTTTTTCCATAAACTCCGTCACAGGCCAGGTTTTGGAGCTTGGAATGCGCTTAGCGACCTTGTCCTTGAATATAGACGAGCGGACAACAGCTGAGATACTGGATATTTTCGTGAGTGAATTAGGTTTGCAAAACGAAGCAGCGGTAAGCCTGGCCTATGATGATATAGGGGGAATAACTGTGTATAAGCCCTTTGCAGACGGGGAAGCTTATGCAGTGGCCGGAATAAATGAGTTCTTTGATACAGAGCCGATTACCTCGGGCATCAGCCTGTATATTACTGATAGCTTTCCGATAGATGAGGATAGGTTTGCCACGGCATATTATGAAAATGCAGTTGATACTGTCGAGTGAGATTATCTTTTACAAGTATAACACAACTCCATGATGTCTATGATGCAACTCCCTGCTATGATTTAGCCAACACAGCGGGAGTTGCTTTTCTCCCGCATAAAAATGCAAGGGGGAATCAAGCATGGATAAGCGTGAAAGAGGCGGAAGAGATTTTCGGGGAGTGGCGTTCTTAATTGTTCTGTGCATCGCACTGGCAATATGCCTTATTGCGATATCCGGGAGCGGGCACGCAGTAGAAAAGATAAGTGAAATTATACCCTCGAAAGACGAAGCAGTTTCCTCGGAAGCGGCAGTCAGCGTCAGAGCAAAAAGTAAGATTGTGGCTTCGGCGACAGATGATAGCAGCAAGGTTGTTTTTCACTGGGAAAACAGTGTTAACGATGAATTTATGAAGCTCGTGAATGCGGAGAATCAGTTGGAAGAGGATTATTACCCCGAGCTTGAGACGATTGAGGAGGGGTGGCAGTTTGACGCGCGGGCAGCCCACATGCTTGAAGCCATGCTGAATGAGGCGAGGCGGCAGGGGCTGTCTCCGATTATATGCTCCGCTTATCGAAGCGTGGAGACACAGCGGGAGCTTTTCACGGATAAAGTGGTAGAGCTTATGGCGGAAGGCTTAAGCCAAGAGGCCGCCGAAGAGCAGACGCGTGAAGTCATTGCTTATCCGGGAAGCAGCGAGCACGGTCTGGGTTTGGCAGCGGATATAGTTTCAAAAGATTATCAGCTTCTTGACGAGGGGCAGACACAGACGCCGGAATTCATCTGGCTTCAGGAGCATTGCGCCGAATACGGCTTCATTCTCAGATACCCGAAAGGTAAGGAGGATGTGACGGGAATAATATACGAGCCGTGGCATTTCAGGTATGTGGGGGAGAAGGCGGCAGAGGAAATTATGGCCGAGGGCATATGCCTTGAAGAATATTTGAGCAGATAATGGAATTGCCGAAACAAAACTCTTGAACATGAAGTGTCTGTGTGTTATAATACTGAGTGTTGTGACAACGACAGATGCGCCAATAGCTCAGCAGGATAGAGCAACTGCCTTCTAAGCAGTAGGCCAGGGGTTCGAATCCCTTTTGGCGCGCCAAACTATAGCACAGAACGCTATAGTTCTGCGGTGGATGTAGCTTAGTTGGTTAAAGCGCCAGTTTGTGGCACTGGAGATCGTGGGTTCGAATCCCATCTTCCACCCCATTGAATATAAGGTGCAATTTGCATTTATCGATATACAGATTCGAATCCGGGAGGGTTTGAGCGTTAAAAAAATGTGCCGGCGACACTTTTTTAGCGAGAAGCGGTGAGACGGGTACCGGCGTGCGGTGAGCGAAGCGAGCGAGAGCCGGTCGGCGAGCCATCAGGATTGCCGAAGGCAATTCTGGCGAATCCCATCTTCCACCCCATTGAAGGAAACGCGGAGTTTAATTTATTAAGCTCCGTTCTCTATATTGGGCTGTAGCCAAGCGGTAAGGCAACGGACTTTGACTCCGTCATGCGTGTGTTCGAATCCCACCAGCCCAGCCATAAATGATAATTGAGAGTGTATAGTGGACAGTTGATAGTTGTAAGGCAGATTACTATTAACAGTCAGTTATACACTCTCAATTGCTTTTTAATAGCTTGAAACCGAGAGGGATAAGAAAGCCTAAAGCACGCTCAATCTCTCTACGCTTCTGCAAAGCCCGGATTTCTCATCCACGTCAAAAATTGCGCAGTCCATTTTCTGCGGACCTTCGGCGTTGTCAAAGCGAACGGGCAGCTTTGTGCGCAGGCGCTCTATGACAAGCTCGGGCTTCACGCCGAGAGCTGAATCTATAACGCCCGTCATGCCGACGTCGGTGATGTAGCCTGTTCCACCCGGGAGAACACACTCGTCTGCGGTCGGAACATGCGTGTGTGTGCCGAAAATGGCCGCAACCCTGCCGTTGGCAGCACCGTCTGCGTAGAAGCCGAAGGCCCGCTTTTCACCGGTGGCCTCGGCGTGGAAATCGACTATTCTAATCTTGGGAAGGTCATGACTGAGAATATCATCAAGGCAGTCAAACGGGTCGGCAAGATTCTCCATGAAGGATGTGCCCATGATATTGATAATGCACACCTGAACCCGCCCCATGTCAAAGATGCAGAATCCCTTGCCGGGTGCGCCTTTTGGGAAGTTTGCCGGGCGAAGGATATTTTCGCGCTCGTCCAGATAATCATAGATTTCCCTGCGCCGAAAGACGTGATTTCCCGTGGTGATAACGTCCACGCCGCTATCAAACAGGAAATCTGCCGAAAACGGCATGATGCCGTTGCCCACGGCGGAATTTTCACCGTTGGATATAACCAAATCAATTGCTTTCAGTTTTTTCAGCTCGGGCAGCTTCTTGCGAAGATGCTCGCACCCGCCGCTTCCGACGACGTCGCCGATTGTAAGTATGTTCATATATACCTCTTGACTGTCAGTTTGCACTTAGTATACCATATAATCAAAAAAAGGACACCCTCGTGAGTGTCCTTTTTCTTAGCTATTTCGCGTAGTCTATCGTCCTGCTCTCGCGTATCATATTGACCTTGATTTGCCCCGGGTACTCGAGGTCTTCCTCAATCTTCTGGCAAATATCCCTTGCGAGGAGAGTCATTTTCTCGTCATTGACAATTTCCGGCTTGACCATGATTCTTATCTCGCGGCCCGCCTGAATCGCATAGCAGCTGTCAACACCTTCAAACGATGAAGCCACTGCCTCAAGCTTCTCGAGCCTCTTGATGTAGTTTTCAAGGTTTTCACGTCTTGCGCCCGGTCTGGCCGCCGAAATTGCGTCCGCCGCCTGCACGAGGCACGCGATTATCGTTTTCGGCTCCACATCATTGTGATGCGCCGCGATAGCGTGGATAACGACCTCGTTTTCCTTATACTTTCTCGCCACATCCACGCCGATTTCGACGTGTGAGCCTTCAATCTCATGATCGAGCGCCTTGCCTATGTCATGAAGCAATCCGGCGCGTCTGGCGGTGGTCGGGTCCAGCCCGAGCTCTGATGCCATCATGCCCGCGAGATATGCAACCTCGAGGCTGTGGTCGAGCACGTTCTGACCGTAGCTTGTGCGGTAGCGCAATCTTCCCAAGAGCTTCACAAGCTCATTATGCACACCGTTGACGCCGGCCTCAATGACGGCTCTCTCGCCCTCGGTTTTAATCGTTTGTTCAACCTCGCGCCGCGCCTTGTTGACGGTTTCCTCAATCCTCGTCGGGTGGATTCTTCCGTCGGAAATCAGCTTTTCAAGCGCGATTCTCGCCACCTCGCGGCGAACGGGATCAAAGCAGGAAAGCGTGATGGCCTCGGGCGTATCGTCTATTATGAGGTCAACGCCCGTGAGCGTTTCAATGGCTCTGATGTTTCTGCCCTCGCGGCCGATGATTCTGCCCTTCATCTCGTCATTCGGCAGCGGCACAACGCTGATGGTCGCCTCGGAAACATGGTCAGAAGCACAGCGCTGAATCGCCAATGAGATAATTTCGCGCGCCAGGCTGTCCGATTCCTCCTTCGTCTGCTGCTCAAACTCCATGATTTTAACTGCCTTCTCGTGCGACAGCTCGCTTTCGAGGTTTGAAAGCAGATATTCCTTCGCCTGCTCAACGGTGAAGGAGGAAATTCTCTCCAGCATCTCAAACTGGCTTTTCTTTACGGTTTCGGCCTCTGCAAGCCTTTTCTCTACGTCTTTGTTCTTCTTTTCAATTTGGTCTTCCTTGTTGTCAAGGTTTGAAAGGCGCTTCTCGATGGATTCCTCCTTCTGAAGCATTCTCTTCTCCTGCTGCTGAATCTCGCGCCTTCTCTCGTTGATTTCCCTGTCGCTTTCGGCGCGCAGACGATGAACCTCGTCCTTGCCCTCCATAAGATACTCTTTCTTCTTTGCCTCTGCGGTTTTTATTGCGTCATTCAAAATTCTTGTGGCTTCCTGCTCGGCGGAGCCGATTGCCGCCTCGGCCTTGCTTTTTCTGTTGTTGCCGCCAATAATGAATGCGATTATTCCCACTACAATTGCCACGGCCGCGCAAATAACGGCACATAACCAAATCTGAATCATTTCCTCAAGGCACCTCCTTTTCATTTCCTTTTTTAGTATAAATCTCAAAAACATTAAAAAAACTGTAGGGTAAATTACCCCACAGGATATGCGGATGCCTATTAAATATTTTCCACGCGGCATATAATGACGCACAGCACAAAACCAGCCACTGCTGCCTATTGCAATGCTTCTATGCCCTCACATAATCTGCTGTTTTATATTGATAAAGTCATATGTGACAAATTGAAAAAAAATATATAATTAAAGCACCACGGTGCATTCCTGTATATATTATATATTTATACAAAGCGATTGTCAACAAATTGTAGAAAACTGTGTGAAAATACAGGTGACATTTTAGCGTGATAGTATATCAAGGCTGTTTTACAGCCGGTGATATTTCGTTCTTTATACCTGCCTTAAGCGCATAAGCGACGATAAGCGAGAGGCCGTCGGCGGCTATTTGTGCGGCGACGACGCCGTGAACGCCTACAACGGCGTTCATCAGATACATCAGCGGCACATATATGACGCCCTGCCTGCAAATGGAGACGATGAGTGCCCTTGGTCCCTTGCCCATGGCCTGAAACATGCTGCGAATTGCGAAATTGGCGGCAAGGAACGGCAGGCAGAAAACATGAATGCGAAGGAACTCAGCACCCTTGGCGACAACCTCTGCGTCGGAAATGAACAGGCTTATCATCGTCGGGGCTAAGGCAAAGAGTATGACGCCGATGGAGGTGGTGAGGATAATCGAGAGGCGCAGAGAATACCTGCGGGCCTTCTCCATTCTGTCGTAATTCTTCGCGGCGTAATTATAGCCGATAAGCGGCATCACGCCCTGCGTGAACCCGGCCGCGATGTGCATCGGCACTTCGTCCAGCTTGCGCACGATTCCCATCGCCGCCACGGAATTGTCGCCGTATATGCCGATGAGATTATTCAGAACCATGCGGCTTGCGCTGTTGATGAGGCTGTTCAAGGCGGCGGGCAAGCCCACCATTAGAATGTCTTTTATCATGGCGCGGCTCACCGCCGATTTCTCAAAGCGGAAATTGATTATCGTGTCGGTTCTGTTTCTGCGGATAAAAGCGATGTAGTAACCGCAGGCTATAACGTTGGAAAGCATCGTCGCGATGGCGGCGCCCGAGACGCCCATATTGAGCCCGAGAATCAGAATCGGGTCCAAGACGCAGTTGAGCAAATGCGCCGAAACCATGCCTATCATCTCGTGCTTTGCCATTCCCTCGGCGCGGATTTGCGAGCCCAGCACCATCGCCATAACAGTCGGCAGCGAGCCGACGCCCATCGTCCAGAACAGGTACTCCTTTGCGTACTCTATCGTGTTACTGCTCGCCCCGGCCAGCTGGGCGAACGGGGTGAGAAAAATGATTATCATTGCGCCGATTAGAAGGCTCACGAGCATGCCCGCGTAAATGCAAAACGCCGAGGCCGCCCGCGCCCGCTCCGGCGTTTTCGCGCCCAGCGCACGGGATATGAAGCTGCTTCCTCCCATGCCGAAAAGCGCGCCCATCGCGTTGGTAATCATCATCGCCGCGCCGCCCAGGGAGACGGCCGCCACCATGTGTACGTTGCCTGTTTGCCCGATGAAAAAGGTATCCGCCAGGTTATAGATTGTAGTCATGAGGTGGTTTATCACGGTAGGAATCGCGAGGGTTAAAACCGCCTTGGGTACGGAATAATTCTCAAAAATGTCAGTTCGCTTACTAATCTTCGGGTGTTCGCCGCTCATCTGAATAACACTGTCCCTTCATCTTATCTTCAATATTGCTTACAACTATAGCACAACTGCAATAAAAAAGGAAGATTGACAAACATACCTGCAAGTGCTAATATTTACATATATATAAATGCTTTGACAAGGAAGTTGTGTCCCGTGAAACTTCGGCAGAGAGTGTGCGCCATGGCTGGAAGCGTGCGCGGAGTTTGGATACAGTACCGCCTTTGAGCAGCCCGCCGAATTAAGGCGGGACGGTTGCGCCGTTATATGCGACGATGAGGGAAAACGCTGTTTTCCGAACACGGGTGGAACCGCGGGAATTATCTCGCCCCAGAAGTAAAAGCTTTTGGGGCGCTTTTTATTGCCCCAAGGAAAGGGAGAAGTTATGATAAAAATCAATTTGAAGGGTGAAATCAGGGAGTTTGAAAGCGGTATAACTCCCGCGGAGATTGCGAAGAGCATCGGCATGGGGCTGTATAAGGCCGCCTGCGCCGCAAGAGTCGCAGGCGAAGTGGTGGACTTGCGCACGCCGATTGAAAAAGACGCCGCCGTGGAGATACTCACGTTTGACACAGCGGAGGGCAGGCACGCCTATTGGCACACGTCCTCGCACATTTTGGCGCAGGCCGTTGGCAGGCTGTATCCCGGCACGAAGTTTGCGATAGGGCCGGCCATAGATAACGGCTTCTACTATGATTTTGAGCTGCCGGCGCCGGTTTCTTCAGACGACCTGCCGAAAATTGAAGAGGAAATGTGCAAAATCATCAAGGAGGATTTCCCGATTGAGCGCTATGAGCTGCCCGCGCAGGAAGCAATCAAGGAAGAAGCCGGTCAGCCGTATAAAATTGAGCTGATTGAAGAGCATTCCAAAGGCGGCGAAAAGATTTCCTTCTATAAAGAGGGCGAGTTTACCGACCTTTGCGCGGGGCCTCATTTGATGTCCACTGGCATGGTCAAGGCTGTAAAGCTGACAGCCATTACAGGGGCATATTGGCGCGGTGACGCGCAGAATCAGATGCTCACGCGCATTTACGGTGTATCTTTTCCGAAGCAAAGCCAGCTAGACGAGCACCTCGCGATGCTTGAGGAGGCGAAGAAGCGCGACCACAGAAAGCTGGGCAAAGAACTGCAGCTGTTTACGCTTTTGGAAGAGGGGCCGGGCTTTCCGTTCTTTTTGCCGAACGGCATGGTGCTGAAAAACGCGCTGATGGAATACTGGCGCGAGGAGCACAGAAAGGCGGGCTATCATGAAATCTCGACGCCTGTTATGCTGAGAAAGACGCTCTGGGAGCAGAGCGGACACTGGGAGCATTATAAGGACAACATGTATACCTCGACGATAGACGATGAAATCTTCTGTATTAAGCCGATGAACTGCCCCGGAGGGATGCTCACCTACAAGACGCAGCCGAAATCATATAAAGATTTGCCGCTCAGAATGGCGGAGGTGGGACTGGTGCACAGGCATGAGCTTTCGGGCGCGCTACATGGTTTGATGAGGGTGAGAAGCTTTAATCAGGACGACGCGCATATCTTCATGACACCGGAGCAGATGAAAAGTGAGATTCAGGGGGTTGTCCGTCTTATAGATAAATTCTATAAGACGTTCGGATACACATATCATATCGAGCTTTCGACGATGCCGGAGGATCATCTCGGAGACGTCGAGACGTGGGACAGCGCTATTGAAACGCTGAGAGAATCCATCGAAGAGATGGGCTATGAGATTGTGATAAATGAAGGAGACGGCGCGTTTTACGGGCCGAAGCTGGATTTCCATCTTGACGACGCCATCGGCAGAACATGGCAGTGCGGCACGATTCAGCTTGATTTCCAGCTGCCGGAGCGCTTTGAACTTGAATATACGGGTGCAGACGGCGAAAAGCACCGCCCGATTATGGTTCATCGCGTCGTGCTGGGCTCAATTGAGCGCTTCATCGGCATAATGATTGAGCATTTCGCCGGGGCTTTCCCGCTTTGGCTCGCGCCCGTGCAGGTGAAGATTTTGCCGATTGCCGACCGCCACCACGACAAGGCCAATGAGATAAGGAAAACGCTTGAGGAAAGCGGCATCAGAGCCGAGGTGGATGAGAGAAGCGAGAAAATCGGGTATAAAATCCGCGAGGCTCAGCTTGAAAAGGTGCCGTATATGATGCTTATCGGCGATAAGGATATAGAGAACGGCACGGTTTCTATCCGCCACCGAAAGGACGGCGACCTCGGTGCGGCGTTGCTGGAGGACTTCATCAGAGACGCCAAAGCAGAGATTGAGGCAAAAGAGATAAAATGATTTGAGAGTCCGAAATTTAGGACACCTCCTGTGATATTATTATTTCAGGAGGTGTTTTATTATGAACGGTAATTTGATAACAATCACAGGTGCGCGCCACTATTTCGGCTCAAATATTTTTCAGGTGGGCAGGTACGTGAGGCTTCGCAAGGAGCGCGGGAACAGCTATGACGCCGACGCCATCAGCGTGGATATTCCGATGATAGGCAAGGTGGGTTATGTGGCGAACACTCTCGGCACAAGATTTGAAGGAACGCAGTCTGCCAGCGTTATTGCAAAGCGTATTCCAAATGAATGCACGGCAAGAATCCGCCTTATCGCGAATGACGGCGTGGTTGCGGAAATAATTGATGAGAAGCCCGAAGCACCGCAAAGATTAGTCGAGATTGACAGCTTGACGAAGAGGAAAAGACGAGCTAAAAGAGGCAGAAAAGTGAAGCAGACGGCATGATAAAAGCCGGAGGGAAATCCCTTCGGCTTTTTACTCGGAATTCATGCTGCACAAATTAAGCGATAGGTGTGCTTTCTTCATAGAGGGTATGAGGACAAAAATCCTGACCGGTGCCCCATTCAATCTCACCATTACTGACTGACACGGCTCTGAAGAGTTTTTCATCGGATAAGGTGCGGTAAAATTTGTGATTCAGGTTAGGCTTAAAATCATAAACACGCTTCTCGCCTTTTCCAAAGGTGAGCATCAGCTGATAACCGTCAAGCGGTGTAACATCGACTAACTCTGGATATATATTCATTTATTCCAACCCCTTTATTTTGAAATATTCTTCATCAGTTTGCATTACTTCCCAAAGAGCCACTAATTCATCCTTGTGAATTTCAGCCCATGCAACCACATATTTCGTTTGCTTTGAGGGAAAATCGCCGGCAAGAAGGCTGCCATTAAAATCAAAAACTGCCTTATTGCCACCATAAGAAGCATGAAAATGAGGCGTATGATGTTGCTCTGTGTCCTTAAAATACATTCTTATAATGATTCCGAAAAACGTTGAGATAATCGGCATGATTTGCCACCTCTCTTTTAAGCATATCTTACTTTAATAAGTATTGCCTCGAAATTTCATATTACAAATATATTATACCACAGGAGTGCAAAATCGCAAACTTTTTCCTTTCATTTTCGGCGGCGTTGTGATAAAATACAGAGAATACAGAGCGAATGATAGGGGGTTTTTATGCTTCACAGATATGCTTCGGATTCGCATAGCCACACGACGTATTCTCCCGACGGTTCAAGCACGCTTCGTGAAATGTGCGAAAGGGCAAGGGAAATAGGGCTTCATTACTACACGGTGACAGACCACGTGGAGGTAAACGGCTATTTGGGCGACGAAGAGGATTTCGTCGGCTTTAAGGATAAGCCGAATTTCAGCTTCAAAGAAAGCTCGGCTAAAGGCCTCGAGGAACTTTTGGTGCTGCAAAGCGAATTTAGCGGCGCACCGAGGCTGCTGAAGGGTGTGGAGCTCGGGCAGTGCATGCAGAATCTGCCTGCCGCCGAGGAGGTGTCCGCCAGAGATTATGATTTTATCCTCGCGTCGGTGCATAACGTCGGCGGGTTTCAAGATTTCTACTGGCTTGATTACGAAACGGTGGACAAAAAGTATATTGACGATCTGATTTCAAAATATTTCGCCGAGCTGCTTGAAACGGTGAAATGGGGCAAGTTTGATTCGCTTTCACATCTCACTTATCCCGTAAGATATATAAGAATCCCTGGCGGCGAGGTATACAGCCTTGACAGGCATATGGATGAAATAAAAACCTTGCTTGAGGCTGTGATAAAGAATGATAAGGCGATTGAATTAAACACGTCAGGTCTGTATAATAACCCGGATATAAAAACAACTCAGCCGCCGCAGGAGCTTTTGAATCTCTACAGGCAGATGGGCGGGAAATACATAACGATTGGCTCAGATTCGCACCGAGCTTCAAATTTGGGTAGGGGAATAGACGAGGGGCTGGATATGATAAAGCAGGCGGGTTTTGATGAATTCACGGTGTATGTGAACAGAGAACCGGTTTTGATTCCGATAGAATGAGACGTAAATAAGGAGGATTAAAATGGCAACGGAAAGACTTTTAGAGCTTCTGCAAGATGAGGCGAGGCTTACGCCGAAGGAAATCGCGGTGATGCTTGGTGAGCCGGAGGATAAGGTTGCGGCACAAATCAAGCGCCTTGAAAAGGACGGCGTAATCAACGGCTATCATGCGCTGATTAACTGGGAGAAAACCGAAATCCCTAAGGCGACTGCGCTCATTGAGCTGAAAATCACGCCGAAGAAGGACACCGGCTTTGACGAGGTGGCTAACCGCGTTATGGGCTTCACAGAGGTTGAGGGCGTTTATCTTATGTCCGGCGGATATGACCTGACCGTTATCGTCACGGGCAAAACCATGCAGGACATCGCGATGTTCGTTTCCCGCAGGCTCTCGACGATTGAGGGCGTGCTTTCGACCGCGACGCATTTTGTTCTCACGAAGTATAAGGACGGCGGGGTTGTGTTCAGCGACGATTACGAAATCATAGATGAAAGAGGGGGTAATCTTGTCGATTAACTATGATGATTTTCTCAATGAGAGAATAAAGACGGTTAAGCCCTCGGGAATAAGGAAGTTTTTCGATATAGCTAACGAGATGGAAGACGTCATTTCGCTTTCCGTTGGCGAGCCTGATTTTCATACGCCGTGGCATGTGCGCGAGGCGGGGATAGAATCCCTTGAAAAGGGAAGAACGAGTTATTCGCCGAACAGGGGCTTTGCCAACTTGCGTGAGGAGATTTCAAAGTATTTCAAGCGGAAGTATAATCTTCTTTACGAGGCGAACAGCGAGCTGCTTGTCACGGTGGGCGGTTCTGAGGCGATTGATCTCTGCGTGCGCGCGGTCATATGCCCGGGTGACGAGGTGCTTGTGCCGCAGCCGAGCTTTGTGTGCTATGTGCCGATTGTCCAGATGGCGGGCGGCGTGCCGGTTATAATTGAGACCAAGGCGGAGGACAACTTCCGCCTGACGGCCGAGGAGCTTGAGGAGAAAATAACCGACAAAACCAAGCTGCTGATTCTGCCGTTCCCGAATAACCCGACTGGTGCAGTGATGCGGCGCGCGGACTATGAGGCCGTGGCGGAGATCGTGAAAAAGCATAATCTCTTTGTGCTTTCAGATGAAATATACAGTGAGCTGACCTACGGCACGCAGCATGTGAGCTTTCCGGAGATAGACGGCATGAAGGAGCGGACGGTAGTCGTCAACGGGCTTTCAAAATCACACAGCATGACGGGCTGGCGAATCGGCTTCGCGGCAGGACCGGAGACGATTATCGCCGCGATGACGAAGCTTCATCAGTTTGCGATTATGTGCGCCCCGACTACCTCGCAATATGCCGCGACAGAGGCACTGAAGAACGGCGACGACGATATTGTGAGAATGCGCGGCGAATACGATATGCGCCGCAGGCTCATCGTGGACGGCCTGAACAGAATAGGCCTGCATTGCTTTGAACCGGAGGGAGCTTTCTATGTTTTCCCGTCGGTGAAGTCCACGGGGCTTTCGTCGGGAGAGTTCTGTGAGAAGCTTATATACGCGAAGCAGGTGGCGGTTGTGCCGGGAGACGCCTTCGGAGAATGCGGCGAGGGATTCGTGAGAATATCTTATTCTTACTCGCTCGCGCATATCACAGAGGCGCTCAAACGCATTGAAGAATTTGTGAAGGAGCTGTAAAATGGATAAAGTGAGCATCGCAAAATGCGAAGACTATAATGAGAATCGTCTGCTGGCTATTGCAGACGGTTTTTTCACGGAGTTCGGCATATATGATGAGATTAAAGAGGGCATGACGGTTGTGATAAAGCCGAATCTCATAATGAAATCAAAGCCCGAAGAGGCGATTATCACACATCCCGCGCTTGTTGAAGCTGTAGGGAAATGCGTGCAGAAGGCGGGCGCAAGTGTGCTGATTGCCGAAAGCAGCGGCGGGGTGTATACAACCGCAATGACGAAAAGCCTGTTTGCCGGCTGCGGATATACGGAGACAGCCGAGCGCAACGGCTTTGAGCTGTATACCGAATGCGAAAGTGAGGCGGTGTATCTCCCTAAGGCGCGTATCTGCCGCACGACCACGTTTCTTAAACCCTATATCAGCGCAGACTATATAATCAATATCGCAAAGCTGAAAACCCACGGCATGACGATGTACAGCGGCGCGGTGAAGAATCTGTTCGGCGCAGTGCCGGGATTGATGAAGCCGGAGCTTCACTGCCGCTTCCCGGATAAAAATGATTTCGCCGACATGCTTGTGGATATATGCGACTATCTGAAGCCGAGCTTCAACCTGATTGACGGCATCTTCGGCATGGAGGGCAACGGCCCCACCGGCGGAAGCAAAAGATTCGTCGGTGCGGTTTTTGCTTCAAAAAGCCCGTATGCAGTAGACTTTGCGGCAACGGCGGCCATCGGCTTTGAGCCGCGTGAGATTCCCATGCTGAGAATCGCGGCGGAGCGCGGGTTGGCTTCGCCCGAGGAAGTTGAAATAAGTGGCGCGGCGATTGAGGAAATCCGCGTGCCGGATTATAAGAAAGCCAAGGCGGCAAGCAATGATTTTGTGGACGGCGTGCCCGGTTTTATGCGCCCGCTTGTGAGCAGAATCGCGCGGCCGAAGCCCGCAATTGACGAGAAGAAATGCATAGGCTGCGGAAAATGCGCCGAGAGCTGCCCGCAGCACGTGATTAAGATAGAGAACAAAGTTGCGAAAATTGATTTGAAGGGCTGCATACGCTGTTTTTGCTGCCACGAGATGTGTCCCGAGCATATAATAAAGATTAAGAGGCTGGGATTATTCAATCTGTGAGGGAGAAGACGTGAAACTCAGAGCCTATGCGAAAATCAATCTCACGCTTGACATAACGGGCAGAAGGGAAGACGGCTACCACTGCATTGACAGCATAATGCAGAGCGTGAGCGTCGCCGATGAGATTGAGCTTGATTTGACAGACGGGCAGGGGATTGAAATCTCGACGAACCTTTCGTATTTACCCGTCAATGAGAAAAATACGGCATTTAAGGCGGCAAAGCGGTATCTTGAGGCTATCGCTTTCCCGCATGGCGCAAGCGAAGCGACTCACGGCGTGAAGATAAGCATACGCAAGAATATACCGAGCAGAGCCGGCATGGGAGGGGGCAGCAGTGACGCCGCCGCCGTGTTGCTTGGGCTGAATGCTCTGCATGATAACAGGCTTTCTGAAGAGGAAATGCTTGCGCTCGCCGCGAAAATCGGCGCGGACGTACCGTTCTGCCTGCTGGGCGGAACGAAAAGGTGCGGTGGGATAGGCGATGTGATGAAGCCCGCCGCGCCTATGCCTGACTGTCATTTGGTTATCTGCAAGCCGGAATACGGCATGAGCACGCCGCGGGCTTATCAGATAATTGATAAATACCCGCTTGCAGAAAGCCCTCAAACGCCCGCTATGATGAAAGCGCTTGAGGCGGGAAATATAAAAGAGGTGGCTGCCGGAATTTCCAACCGCTTCGACGAGGTGCTTCGTATGCGCGTTGTGCAGGAGGCAAAGCGTGTGATGAAAGGCTTAGGCGCGCTGAACGCCTTGATGACGGGCAGCGGCTCGGCGGTTTTCGGGATTTTCACAGACGAAAAAGCCGCACGTGCCTGCCGAATGGCGCTGGAGAAAAGAGAAACCGGCATAGTTTTTGCCGCCAGACCGGCACGCAGGGGCGTGGAAATAATCGGAGGTGCGTGATGGATTTGAAAATATCAGATATGATTGCGATGCAGCTGGCGCTTTGGGAGAAGCATAAGCACGAATGGTCACCGATGGACGCGGAGCACGCGCGTTCATTCATGTTGTTTATGTTTGAGGAAATCGGCGAGGCGATTGCGATAATCAAGAAAAAGGGTGAGGCGCAAATCATGAACGACGGCAAAGTGCGCGAGGAATTTGTCACCGAGCTTGCGGATGTGATGATGTATTATATAAATACGGTGCAGTGCTTCGGCATATCTGCCGACGAATTTTCTGAAGCATATGTGAAGAAGCACGATAAGAATATGGGAAGAGACTATGCGAAGGAAAACAGGGAATTCCTCGCAAGTGACATATAGGAGAAATATTTTGACGGAAAACATTGAAATTAAGCAGGATAGAGCATTGCTCATCTCGGTGGACACAGGCGAGTTTGACGTTGAGGCTTCGCTCGCCGAGCTGGAGGAGCTTACCAAAACCGCGGGCGCCGAGCCTGTGCTTCAGCTTGTGCAGAAGCGACAGGCGTTGAAGGCGGCGACTGCCATAGGCAGCGGCATGTCGGAGGCGGCGGCGGAGATTTGCAGGACTGAGGAAATCTCGCTGATCATCTTCGACAGAGAGCTTTCGCCGACGCAGATAAGAAACCTCGAGAAAATCACAGATGTGCGCGTTATTGACCGCACAATGCTTATACTCGACATCTTCGCCATGCGCGCGCAGAGCAAGGAGGGTAAGCTGCAGGTGGAGCTCGCCCAGCTTAAATATATGCTGCCGAGGCTCTCGGGCAAGGGTGTGGAGATGTCGAGGCTGGGTGCGGGAATCGGTACGCGTGGGCCGGGCGAAACGAAGCTTGAAACGGACAGAAGGCACATCAGAAGACGGATTGAAAGCCTAAAGGAGCAGCTTGAAAAGGTGGAATCCGCCCGCGAGGAGACTTATAAGAGGCGGAGGAAAACCCACACTGTCACGGTGGCACTCGTAGGCTATACCAACGCGGGGAAAAGCACATTGATGAACAGGTTGACAGAAGCCGGCGTGCTGGCCGAGGATAAGCTCTTTGCCACGCTTGACCCCACGGCGCGCGCTTTGAAGCTGCCGAGCGGCAAAACGGTAATCCTCATTGACACGGTCGGGCTTATCAGGCGCCTGCCGCACAACTTGATTGAAGCGTTTAAGTCCACGCTTGAGCAGGCTGCGACGGCGGATATTATCCTCAATGTCTGTGATGCGTCAAGCGAAGACGCCAGAGAGCATTTGGAGGTCACGCGGAAGATTCTCGCAGATCTCGGCAGCGCCGACAGGCCGGTTATCCCCGTGCTGAATAAATGGGATTTGGTCGCCGTGCCTGAACTTGCCGTGAGAGTGCCGAACGCGGTGAGAATAAGCGCGAAAAACGGCGACGGCATTGATGAGCTGCTAGCGGCCGTGGAGGGAAATCTGCCGGAGCAGACGAGAGATGTCACGCTGCTGTTCCCGTTCGCGAAAAGCGGACAGGCCGCGCCGCTTCGGAAAGAGGGTGCGGTGCTTGCAGAGGAATATACAGAAGACGGCTTGCTGGTAAAAGCGCGCGTTTCGGAGAGATTATTAGGGCCAGTGAAGGAATATCTGAAAGAAAATGAATAATTATTCAAAAAGGCTTGCAATTTATGCATAATTATGTATAATATATATTATTGAATAAAAAAGAGAGTAAGAGGAGAGAATCATGAAAGAGATTAAAAAAGTAGTTTTGGCATATTCCGGCGGGCTGGATACATCAATTATTATCCCGTGGCTCAAGGAGAATTATAATAACTGCGAGGTCATTGCCGTTTCAGGCGACGTCGGGCAGGGCACAGAGCTTGACGGCCTTGAGGAAAAGGCAATCGCCACGGGTGCTTCAAAGCTCTATATAGAGGATTTGAAAGAGGAATTCATTCAGGATTTCGTATACCCCACGATGAAAGCCGGCGCGGTTTATGAGGGAAAGTATCTGCTCGGCACATCGTTTGCGAGACCTGTCATCGCAAAGCGCATAGTTGAGATAGCCAAGAAAGAGGGAGCCGACGCAATCTGCCACGGCTGCACGGGCAAGGGAAATGACCAGGTGCGCTTCGAGCTGACCATCAAGGCCTTCGCGCCGGAGATGACGATTATTGCGCCGTGGAGAACATGGGATATAAAGTCAAGAGACGAGGAGATAGATTATGCCGAGGCGCATAATATTCCGCTGAAAATCAACCGTGAGACGAACTATTCTAAGGATAAAAACCTCTGGCATTTGAGCCACGAGGGGCTGGATTTGGAGAATCCGGATAATGAGCCGCAATATGGAAAAGAGGGTTTCCTTGAGCTCGGCGTTTCGCCGGAAAACGCGCCTGACAAGCCGACGTATATAACGCTGAGCTTTGAGAAGGGAACACCGACGAAGCTTGACGGCAAAGCGCTTTCGGGCGCGGAGATGGTAGAGGCGCTCAACAAGCTGGGTGGCGAGAACGGTATCGGCATCGCGGATATAATCGAAAACCGCCTTGTGGGAATGAAATCCAGAGGTGTGTATGAAACGCCGGGCGGGGAGATTCTCTATCATGCTCACTCAAAGCTTGAGGAGCTGTGCCTTGACAGAGACACACTGCACTATAAGGAGCAAATCGCGCTGAAGTTCGCCGAGCTCGTCTATGACGGCAAGTGGTTCACGCCGCTTAGAACGGCGCTGTCAAAGTTTGTGGATTCCACGCAGGAATATGTCACGGGCGACGTGAAGCTCAAGCTGTATAAAGGTAACATCATCGACGCCGGCGTGAGTTCGCCATACTCATTGTATGATGAGGAAATCGCGACGTTCGACAAAGACGAGGTGTATAATCAAAACGATTCCGCGGGCTTCATAAACCTGTTCGGTCTGCCGATTAAGGTTCAAGGGCTGAAAGGGTTGACAAAGGAGGATTAACGTGATACTTAACGAATTCGACGGCGGCAGGGCTGTGATAGAGCCGTCAGTCATAGAGAAAATTGAAGGTATGCCGAAAGCGTGCATAGCGGTTTTCTCGTATAAGATAAGGGACGAATGGGTTGAAAAATATAACGCGGAGATAATCGGGGATTTCAACTCGGTTACGGGAATGAAGCCGATTTACAAAGTGAACGTGGACGGGCACGAGTTTGCTTTCTACATGCCGAGCGTCGGCGCACCCGCCGCTGTGGGTGAGCTTGAGGAGATTATCGCCTTTGGCTGCGAGAGCTTTGTCTTTCTGGGCTGCTGCGGGGTGCTCAGGCATGACATAGCAGACGGGCATCTGATTGTCCCGACCGCCGCAATTCGTGATGAGGGAACATCTTTTCACTACGTCGAGGCGGCAGATGAGATTGCGCTCAGTCCAAGGCTTGTGAAGCTGGCGGAGGATACGATGAACGATTTGGGCCTGCCTTTTGTCGGCGGCAAAACATGGACGACAGACGCCTTTTTCCGTGAGACGCCGGCCAAGGTGGAAAAGGCCAAGAGCATGGGGGCAATTTGCGTTGAGATGGAATGCTCGGCGCTTCAGGCTGTGGCGGATTTCCGCGGAGTTGATTTCATTCAGTTTTTATGGTCTGCGGATAACCTCGACGCACCCGAATGGGATAGAAGAGGTTTATCCACTAAAGGAGAATCCGTCTCGGCTAAGTGCATGACAGCCGCGATTGAGATTTCAAAGAGAATGCAATAAGGGCAATTGATAATTGACAATGGATAATTGATAATTAAGAGCAAAAACGTAGGGGGAGGCAAGCATATGGGCAAAATCATTATGACGCTTGCGATGAGCCTTGACGGCTTCATTGCAGATGAAAACGGCGGGTTTGACTGGATTGCGGGACAGGGCAACGGCGCACTGGATACAGAATTCAAGTTTGATTTCGGCAAATTCCTCGAAGACATTGATTTGGTCATCATGGGGAACAATTGCTATAAAGAGGGCCACGCCAAGGACTACACAATCGACGTTTGGGTGGCCACGCGCGAGGAGAAGGCCGACGAGGGGGATATCAAATTCGTCGGCGGGGATATAGTCGGTGCGGCGGAGAGCGAAAAAGCCGCGGGCAAAAATGTGTATATATTCGGCGGCGGTGTTCTGGCAGACGCTTTCCTCAAAGCAGATGCTATAGATGAATATATCATCGGCGTTGTGCCGGTTATTTTAGGCAAAGGGAGACCGCTGTTTCTGCCGGACAGCCCGATGGGGAATACACCTAAAATCCCGCTTGAGCTTACGAACTATGCGATTGAAGACGGGATAATCAATCTTTATTACAAAAAGAGAACGGAGTAAAAATGAAGCTTTGGAAGGGCAGATTTCAAAAGGAAGCAGACCCCAAAACAAACGATTTCAACTCGTCAATATCCTTTGACAGCCGCATGTATCAAGAGGATATTGAGGGCAGCATGGCACACGCGGCGATGCTCGGCGAGACGGGGATAATCGAGAAAAATGAGTGCGAAAAGATAATCGCGGGGCTTCGGGAGATTCTTTCTGATATAGGTTCCGGCAAGCTGCAAATCGACGCTGACGCGGAGGATATACACACATTTATCGAAGCGGAGCTGACCGAGAGAATCGGCGATGCGGGAAAGCGGCTTCACACCGCGCGCAGCAGGAATGACCAGGTTGCGCTTGACTTGCGAATGACGCTGAAGAAAGAGTGCGCCGAGATAAAGGGGCAAATCAAAGCTTTCATCAAAGTTTTGGCGAGCAAGGCGATAGATTATTCCGAGGCCGTAATGCCCGGATACACGCATATGCAGCGGGCGCAGCCGATCACGTTCGGTCATCATTTACTTGCGTACGCCGAAATGCTTTTGCGGGACGTGGAGCGCCTTGACGATTCATTGAAGCGAATTGACATCCTGCCGCTCGGCAGCGGAGCGCTGGCGGGCACGACTTATCCTATAGACAGAGAGCTTTCCGCGAAGCTGCTGGGCTTTTCACGGGTAAGCATGAACAGCCTCGACGGCGTATCAGACCGTGATTTTTGCATAGAAGCGGCGTTTAACATTTCGCTTGTCATGATGCACCTTTCGCGCTTTTGCGAGGAGATAATCCTGTGGTGCTCGTGGGAATTCAAATTCATTGAGCTGGACGACGCGTTCTCCACCGGCTCAAGCATAATGCCGCAGAAGAAAAACCCCGATATTGCTGAGCTTATAAGGGGTAAAACCGGCAGAGTGTACGGCGATTTGATTGCGCTTTTGGCAATGATGAAGAGCCTGCCGCTGGCATATAACAAGGATATGCAGGAGGACAAGGAGGCCGTTTTCGACGCGATAGATACCTTGAAGCTGTGCCTCACGCCACTTATCCCGATGGTCGAGACGATGAAGGTGCTTACGGAAAATATGCGCTCAGCGGCGGCAAAGGGCTTCATTAACGCGACGGACTGCGCAGATTATCTCGTCGCCGAGAAGAATATTCCGTTTCGCGATGCGTATAAAATAACCGGGGAGCTGGTGGCGCTGTGCATAGAGAAAGACACAACGCTTGAGAATTTGCCGCTGGACGAATACAAAAAAGTGTGCGCTGATTTTGACGAGAGGATATATGGCTTTATCTCGCTTGACAGATGCGTGAGAGAGAGAAATTCTCTCGGCGGGCCTGCGCCGGAGAATGTGCGGCGGGAAGCGAAGAGAATTCTGGAGGGTTTGGATGAGCAAGGTTAAGGTTGGGATAATCGGGGCGACGGGCTATGCCGGCGCCGAGCTTCTGCGGCTGCTTCTGGGGCATGAGCAGGTTGAGATAGCGGCGATAAGCTCAGTGAGCTTCAAGGATATGGAAATCTCGGAAATATATCCGATGTATAAGACGTTCTGCGATATGGTTCTCACGAGCCAGGAGGAGGTCATCGCCAAAAGTGACGTGATTTTTGCGGCTCTTCCGCACGGGCTTTCGCAGGAGACGGCTGAAATCTGCGGTAAAGAAAGCAAGGTGTTCATTGACATAGGCGCGGATTTTCGCCTTAAAGACGAAGAGGATTATATAGAATGGTACGGCGGGGAATACGCAAACAAAAATCTGCATGAAAAAGCTGTCTACGGTTTGCCGGAATTCTTCCGAAGCGAAATAGCGGGAAAGAAGCTTATCGCGAACCCGGGATGCTACACAACGGCTGTGCCGCTTGCGCTATATCCGGCGATAAAGAACAGCTTGATTGAGCTTCGGGGCATAGTGGCGGACTGCAAATCGGGTGTGACGGGCGCGGGCAGAAAGCCGACGCAGACGAACCATTTCCCTGAGCTGAATGAGAACTTCTACGCGTATAAAATCGCCTCACACCGCCACACGCCGGAGATTGAACAGACGCTGAGCACGCTTTCGGGCGAGAAGGTGAGAATCACGTTTGTGCCGCATCTTCTGCCGATAAACCGGGGAATTCTCGCGACATGCTATGCGAGACTCAAGAACGGGGTGACAGAGGCCGACATAAAAAACGCCTATGCAGAGGCATACATGGGCGAGAGATTTATCCGGCTTGTGCCGGAGGGAAAGACACCGACGGTCAAGGCTGTGAGATACACGAATTTTTGTGACATCGGCGTGACCGTTGATGAAAGGACAGGAACGCTGATAGCGATAAGCGCCATAGACAATATGGTAAAGGGTGCGGCTGGGCAGGCGGTGCAGAACATGAATATCTGCCTGGGCCTTGATGAAGAAATGGGGCTTCTGACAGTGCCGCCCATCAATTAAAATAAGAGATTGAGGAAAAGGAAATGAATGAGATTTCAGGGGGAGTGACAGCCGCGAAAGGGTTCCTTGCGAACGGAATCCACTGCGGGCTTAAAAAGCAAAAGCCCGATTTCGCGCTGATTTACAGCAAAACACCGTGCACGGCCGCAGCGGTGTTCACGACGAATTTAGTTAAAGCCGCGCCTGTGAAGCTTTCACAGGAGAACATAGCTAACGGGAAAATACAGGCGATTATCGTGAATTCCGGCAACGCCAACGCATGCAATGCAGACGGCATGGAGAAGGCGCTGGCCATGGCGGAGCTCGCAGCGAAAAAGCTTGATATACCGGCGAGTGATGTGCTCGTCGCCTCAACGGGGGTTATAGGCCAGTCGCTGGATATTTCGCCGATGATAAACGGGATAGACGAGCTGGCCGCTGGGCTAAGCGAAGACGGCTCTGCCTCCGCGTGCGCCGCGATTATGACGACAGACACCTTCGCCAAAGAGGCCGCAGTGGAATTCGAGATAGGCGGAAAGCCGGTGAGAATCGGCGGCATCACGAAGGGCAGCGGCATGATAAAGCCGAACATGGCAACGATGCTAGGCTTCGTTACAACTGATTGCGCCATATCCGCTGAAATGCTCAAAAAGGCGAATAAGGCGGCGGCAGACGAGACTTTTAATATGATAAGCGTGGACGGTGACACCTCAACCAACGACACTTTCGCGATTCTCGCGAACGGCGAGGCGTGCAACGTTGAGATAACCGAAGAGAACGCGGATTACTATGCGTTTGTGTCGGGCTTGATTGTAGTGACGCGTAAACTCGCGAGGATGATGGCGCGTGACGGCGAGGGCGCGACGAAGCTGCTCGTGTGTAAAGCAGAAAGGACTGACACCATTGAAAACGCGCGGTTGACGGCAAAAGGCGTGATTTGCTCTAATCTTTTTAAGGCCGCGATGTTCGGCGAAGACGCAAACTGGGGGCGTGTGCTGTGTGCCATTGGCTACTCAGGTGCAGAGGTGAACCCCGAAAAGATTGACGTGAGCTTTGAGAGTGATAAAGGCAAGATTGAGGTGTGCAGGGGCGGCTTCGGCGTTCAGTTCTCGGAGGAAAAAGCGGCCGAGGTTCTCTCGGCGGACGAGATAAGCATTCTCGTTAGTCTCAATTCGGGCGACGAGAGCGCAGAGGCATACGGCTGCGATTTGACGTATGACTACGTAAAGATTAACGGAGATTACAGAAGCTGATGAAGCATGAGATGAAAACGGATAAGCTCGGCGCCTTGGCGCTGATTGCCGCGGGGATTTCCGCGGCCTGCTTCGCGGCGTTTTGGGTGCTGTTTATACTTTTGCCGGAGATAGCGCTGTCGCCTGTTCTTCTGCTCGGCGTGTCGGTTTTTACGCTCTTTTCAGTAATTCTCTACTTGCTTGTGAGGAAGAAAATACCGCGGTGGAAAGCGAACTTGCTGGCGGTGGGCGTTGCTCTCGGCGCGATAATAATCGTGACGGTAATAGTGGTATTTGTGCGGGCTATTTTTGCTTTTTAACGGAGGGTGAAATGCAGATTTCAAATTCAGAGAGGGCGGGCATTCTTGTTCAGGCGCTGCCCTACATAAGAAAATACGCGGGTGAGACGATCGTCATCAAGTACGGCGGAAACGCGATGATTAACGACGACCTCAAAGATGCAGTGATGAGTGACATCGTGCTTATGCAGCTTGTTGGCATAAATGTGGTGGTTGTACATGGCGGCGGGCCGGAGATAAATGAAATGCTCGATAAAATAGGTAAGGAGAGCAAGTTTATCGGCGGCATGCGATACACCGATGAGGAGACGATGGACATCGTTTTGCAGGTGCTTTCCGGCAAGGTGAACAAGGCGCTTGTCCAGCTTGTGGAGCGTGAGGGCGGCAAGGCGATTGGGCTTTGCGGCTTGGACGGCGCACTGCTTATGGCGGATAAGCTCGTCGAGAAGGACGATTTGGGCTTCGTAGGCGAGATAAGAGAGGTGAACCCGGAAATCATCCGCTCCAACGCAAAGGCGGGGTATATCCCGATTATATCCACGGTTGCAGGCGGGTATGACGGCGAGATATATAACATCAACGCAGACATTGCCGCCGCGCGGATAGCCGCAGAGCTGGGCGCGAAGAAGCTGATTCTTATGACGGATATTCGCGGGCTGATGAAGGACATAAACGATGAAGAGAGCATAATCCCAGTGGTGAACGTCAGTGAGGTGGCTCATCTCAAAACCGAGGGCATAATCAGCGGGGGGATGATTCCGAAGATAGACTGCTGCGTAGACGCCGTCCGGCGCGGCGTGGGTAGGGCGCACATAATTGACGGGCGCATACCGCACTCGATTTTGATTGAGCTTTTTACAGACGAAGGCATCGGCACGATGTTTTATTGAGGAGGAGAAAATGAATTCTAAAGAAATAATCAAGCAGGAAGAGGAATATATAATCCATTCATACGGCAGGGTGCCCGTGGCACTGTCAGAGGGAAAGAACGCCACGGCGAAAGACGCCGACGGCAAAGAATACATTGATTTCACCTCGGGTATCGGCGTGAACTGCCTCGGCTACAGCGACGAGGGCTGGGTGAAGGCGGTTTCAGAGCAGGCTGCGAAGATTCAGCATATCTCGAACTATTACTATAACGAGCAGAACACGGCGCTGGCCGAAGCGCTCTCAAAAGCCACGGGAATGGCGAAGAGCTTCTTTTGCAATTCAGGGCTTGAGGCGAACGAGACGGCGATAAAGATTGCGCGCAAGTTCGGCGAAAAGCGCGGCGCGTATAAGATTATAACTCTCGAAAACTCCTTCCACGGCAGAAGCTTTGCCACGCTGGCCGCGACCGGGCAAGATTCCTTCCACAAAGATTTTCTGCCGCTTCTGGACGGCTTTCTATATGCCGAGGCGAACAATCTCGACAGCGTAGAGGCGCAGATTGATGACGAGGTCTGCGCGGTCATGCTTGAGATGGTGCAAGGCGAGGGCGGGGTTATCCCGATGGAGGAGAGCTTCGTGCAGAAGCTTGCAAAGCTCTGCGCTGAAAAGATGATTCTCATCATGGTTGACGAGGTGCAGACAGGCGTGGGCAGAACAGGCAGTTTCATGGCCTATCAGGGCTATGGGATAAAGCCCGATGTCATAACGCTCGCTAAGGGCATCGCAAACGGTCTGCCGATGGGCGTATGCATGGTGAGTGAGGAGCTGAAGGATATTCTTCAGCCGGGTATGCAGGGTTCTACGTTCGGCGGAAATCCTGTGGCATGCGCCGGCGCGCTCGAGGTACTGCGCCGCGTGAACGATGAGATGTTCCTGCGTGAGATAGAGGGCAAAGCCGCATATTTCCGCCATGAGCTGGATAAGCTGCCGCAGGTAGCTCTTGTCAGAGGCAAGGGGCTGATGCTCGGCATAGCGGTTAAGGGGAAAACAGCGAAGGACATTATGCTCGACTGCGCCGAAGCGGGGCTTCTGGTGCTTACGGCGAAGGATTTGGTTCGCTTTCTCCCGCCGCTGACAATCACGAAAGAGGAGATCGACAGGGGTCTTGAGATATTCAAAAAAGTATTGGCGAAATAGGAGGCAAAAATGAAACATTTACTGAAAATGCTGGATATGAGCACAGAGGAGATAATCGAGATTCTGAATCTCGCCGACCAGCTTAAATATGAGACGAAGCACGGCATAGAGCATCATCATCTTAAGGGGAAGACGCTCGGCATGATATTCGAGAAGAGCTCAACACGCACGAGGGTTTCATTTGAGGTGGGCATGTATCAGCTCGGCGGCCACGCGCTGTTCCTCTCATCAAATGATTTACAGATAGGCCGCGGAGAACCGCTGAAGGACACCGCGCGCGTGCTTTCGCGCTATGTTGACGGCATAATGATTCGCACATTCGCGCAGCAGGATGTGGAAGAGCTGGCGGAGTATGGTAGCATACCAATCATAAACGGGCTGACGGATTTTGAACACCCGTGCCAGATTCTCACAGACCTCATGACAATCCGCGAATTCAAGGGCAAGCTTGAGGGCTTGAAGCTCTGCTTTATCGGCGACGGCAACAACATGATGAATTCGCTTATAGTCGGCGGTCTGAAAACAGGCATGGAGGTCGCGGTTGCGTGCCCGGCGGGCTATCGCCCGCCAAAGGGAATTCTAGATTTTGCCGCGGACTATGACTGCTTCACGATGACGGACAATCCGCTTGAGGCCGCCAAAGACGCAGATATAGTTATAACCGATGTCTGGACGTCTATGGGGCAGGAGGAAGAAAAAGAGGCGCGCTTTAAGGCATTTGCGGGTTACTGCGTTGATGAGAATATCATGGCGCAGGCGAAGGCTGACGCGATTGTCCAGCACTGCCTGCCGGCACACAGGGGCGAGGAAATAACCGAGGCGGTCTTTGAGGCCAACGCGAAATATATCTTTGAGGAGGCGGAGAATCGCCTGCACGCTCAAAAGGCAGTGATGGTTAAATTGATGGCATGAGGGGCAATTGACAATTGATAGTTGATAATTGACAGTTAAAGGAGAAAGGAGTGAAGATGCTCTCCTTGACTTTCCGGCAAAATGCGGATATACTATGTATATCATGGTATACTGCCGAAAGGGGGAACTTGATATGACAACTGTTAACATAGTAAAATGGGGCAATTCTCAGGGCATCAGGCTTCCGCGTTATTTGCTTGAAAGCGTTGATATGGCTGCAAATGAAGAGGTGGAAATAACGGCGAAGGACGGACGCATCATCATTGAAAAATCTGCCAAGGGAAAGCATAGGACGTTAAAAGAACGGCTTGCAAGCTATAATGGCGATTATGCCTTTGAAGAATTTGGCACCGGTGTGCCCGTTGGTATGGAGAGATTCTGGGAAGAGGAAAGCGATGGAATATGAGGCGCGGCAAGGCGACATTATTTGGCTGAATTTTGACCCGCAGGCAGGCCATGAGCAAAAGGGCCGCCGGCCGGCTGTCGTAGTCAGCAATGACACTTTCAATGTCTTTACGAAAACAGCGGCAATGATATGCCCGATAACAAATACAGACAGAGGAATCCCGATTCAAATCAAGCTTGACAAGAACACAAAAACGAAGGGCGTTATAATGTGTGACCAAGCCAAAATACTTGATTTGCTGCCAAGACAAGCGGAATTTATTGAAAAAGTGCCGGATAGCATATTGTTTGAAGTGACAGACACGATAAGTGCAATCATAGAAATAGAGAAATGAATTTGCGTTATAAATTTCACTGATCAAGGAGAGAAAAGATGAAAACATATGTGGTTGCTATTGCGGGCGGAACATGCAGCGGGAAAAGCACGCTGGCGGATATTCTCGAAGACAGGTTCTCGGCAAGATGCAAGGTGCTGAAAATCAACATGGATTCATATTTCAAGAAAGAGCCGCCGATGGTAGTTGCGCCGATATCAAGAATAGAGTATGTCGAGCATAACAGTCCCGATACGCTTGAGCTTGAGAGAATGTATGAAGATTTTAATAAAGCGGTTTCAAGCGGAGAATATAATCTCGTCATCATCGAGGGCCTGTTCGCGTTGTATCTGGATAAAATCAGAGAGAAAGCAGATTTGAAAATATTCGTTGATTTGGCGAGCGACGCGCGGCTTGTCCGCCGCATAACAAAGCATATGAAGTGGGGGCAGACCTATGAGCAGGTGACGGACAGATATATCGACACCGTGCGCTTTCGTCACAATGAGCTCATTGAGCCGACGCGCTGGCACGCCGACGTGCTTGCAAACGGCACGCTCGACGCCAACAAGGCCGCGGATGTGATTGAAGCCTATATTGAAAAAGAGATCAACTGATGAATAATTATGCTGCCAATGAGTTAATTGTCACCTCGCCCGCATTATGAGAACGAGGGGAAAATCCCGGACAGATACGCCGGTTTTGATGCGGATATTTCGCCGGAGCTGCGGCTTTTGGGGCTTGACGCGAATGCGAAATCAATTGCGGTGATGATGAACGACTTAGACCATCCGGTAACCGGGTATAACCACTGGCTCATTTGGAACATCCCGCCTGCCGATATAATCCCCGAGAATATCCCGCGCGGCGAAACAACGCTGCTCGGTGCGCGGCAGGGAATGGCTTACGGCAAGCACCGTTATGCGGGCCCGAAGCCACCGTTTAACTGGCGGCACAGGTATGAGTTCGTCGTCTTCGTGCTGGACGATATGCTTGATTTGCCTGCCAAAACGAGAAAGGCCGGCTTGCTAAGCGCCATGGAGGGGCATATCCTGCAAAAGGGAATTCTAAACGGCTATTATCAAAGACGCGAGAAATAAGAAATCACCTGTGGATTATCCATAGGTGATTTTCAGTTATTCAAAGAAGCTTTTTATGAGTTCCTCGTCGCCCGTCAGCCCCGCCAGAAGCAGCTTGTAAATGCCCTGTGGGTCGGCGTGGAAGTTGTTTTTGACGATTTCAGCCTGCTTTTTATCCGGCACGAAGAGCTCAATTTTCATTAAATCATTGTTCCTGTCGGAGATATGGCAGGTAACATTGAATCCGTTTTTAGCCGCGTTTACATCAACCCTGTTTTCACGCTCGGCCTTCGCGCGGGCCATCAGGTTGATAGTGGCCTGAAGCACCTTATCCCGCACGGAAAGCGGAAGGGAGGTATCAAGCGTCTGCGCGATGGTTCTGCCCGCAGGCTCAATGCTGTAAATGCCATCTTTCAAGCTGATATTCTTCTGCTCTTCAAGGGCAGAGAGCGCATCGTTGGCCTCAAAGTAATTGACGATGTTATAGCGCACGAGAATATCCGTAATATCCTTAGCAGCAAGCGGAGCGTTAACGCTTGAAAGCATATAGCAAATCAAGATTCTTATATCATTCTTGTTGCGCAGGCCGCCGGGTTCAATTCCGGCATTGAAAGCGTCAAACATAATGCACCTCGTTAAACAAAGGATTTAGTCTGCCATTTGCCGCTTTTGAAGCGCCAGAAGAACAGCGCCGCCCGGCAAATCCAGTCAATTATCATCGCGAACCACATGCCCTCCACGCCCATGTGGAAAACATAGATGAAGAGATAGCTGCACGCGATTCTGAACACCCACATCGAGATAAGCGAAACCGTCATCGTGAAGTTTGCATCGCTGGCGGCACGCAGGGAATTCGGCAACACGAACGAGAGCGGCCAGATGACAACCGCGCTGATTGTATGGATTAGGAACAGTGTAAACAAGATTTGCGAAGTCTCGGCCGAAAGTGAATAGGCCTGCGTTATAAAAGGATACAGGGCAAATAAGACAGCCGTCATAATCCATGTGGCGAGATATGTGAATTTCAAAAGCTTCTTGGTTAATCGCTTGGCTTCTTCAAAGTCTTTTGCGCCCACCGCCTGCCCGACGACCGTGAGAAGCGCCATGCCGATGGCCGAGCCGGGAATTATCTGAATACCCGCCAGATTCCCTGCGACGGCATTGGCGGTTATAGAGGCGGTGCCGAGGCCGGAAATCACGCTCATGGTCAGAATTTTGCCGATTTGAAATATGCTGTTTTCCAGGCCGTTCGGAATTCCGATGCGGAAAATCTGACGGAGGACTTTAGGCTTTATTTCAAACTTCCTAATTTGGTCTATGTGAATCGCCCTGTCGGGGTTGAGAAGCAGAATCGTGATTATCACAGCGCCCAGCACACGGGAAATCAGCGTGGCCGTGGCCGCGCCCGCTACGCCGTAATTGAGCGCGTAAATACCGATTGCGTTGCCGCCGACGTTCACGGCATTCATCAGGATAGAGATATACATTGATGTTTTTGAATCGCCCATGGCCCTGAATAGGGCAGCCCCCGCGTTATAGACGCCGAGGAAGGGATATGACAGCGCGGAGATGAAGAAATACGTCCTTGCGTTCTCCATTACGTCGGGCTCAATTTCCCCGAAAATAGAGGTGAGCGCGAAGTCTCTTAAAATGATGGCAATGGCGCCGATTACGATGGAAGCGAGGAGAGAGAAAATCTCGAGCTGCTTCGCGACGATATTTGCGTTCCACCTTTCGCCTTTACCGAGGTACTGCGCGGCGATAACCGCGCCACCTGTTGCGAACGAGGAAAAAAGCATAATTAAAAGGAAGTTGATGGAATCTACGAGTGAAACTCCGGAAACCGCCGCTTCCCCGACGGAGGATACCATTATCGTATCAGCCATGCCTATTGCCATAGCGAGAAACTGCTCGACTATCAAAGGCAGTATCAGTTTTTTGAGGTCTCTGTCAGTGAACATGCGCAAACCCTCTCTTTCAAAAGAATATTCTACTCTTTTTCGACGTGTAATGCAATGGCAGGAAGCATGTTGGCCTGAAAAAAATTAAACGAGGCGGCGAAAAGGCATTGTAAAAATCGCGCTTTCATGATATGATAAATCCATTCTGATAAAATGCGGGAGAATGGCGTTTTTTCAGAAGCACACTGCTTTATTTAATATCATTTGCACCATATAATCTTTCTGAAAGGAGGGAAAAGAATGGAAGTGACAAGCGCGGCGGTTAATGAACATAGAAAGAAAGGATAAAAAAAATGCCGAAAGTTAAACTTACTGATTTGGTTTTGCGGGACGCGCATCAGTCCCTGTTTGCTACTCGTATGGTTACGGCGGATATGCTGCCGATATGCGATAAGCTCGATAAAGTGGGCTATTATGCTCTTGAGGCGTGGGGGGGGGCGACTTTTGACTCCTGTATACGTTTTCTTAATGAAGACCCGTGGGAGCGTCTGAAGAAACTTAAAAAAGCTTTGCCCAATACGAAAATTATGATGCTCCTGCGTGGGCAGAATCTGCTGGGTTACCGGCACTACGCCGACGATGTTGTCGCTAAATTTGTGGAATATGCGGCAAAAGACGGTGTGGACATTTTCCGTATTTTTGACGCGGTGAATGATCCCCGGAATTTCAAGGCTGCCGCTGCTGCCGCGAAAAAGACTGGCAAGCATATTCAAGCGGCTATTTCCTACGCGGTTACGCCGTTTCATACTATCGAAAAATACGCGGAGCTGGCAAAGCAATACGCCGAGATTGGCGCGGATTCGATTTGTATTAAGGATATGTCCGGTCTGCTTAAGCCTTACGAGGGATATGAGCTGGTTAAGGCTATCAAGAAAGTGGTTGATCTTCCGGTTGAAGTTCACACTCACGCCACGACGGGTATGTCGGTTGCTACTTTGACCAAATGCGCCGAAGCCGGGGCCGAAATTCTCGACACGGTCATTTCCTCGCTGGCAATGGGTACGAGCCACAGCCCCACCGAAACTATGGTCGAAATTTTCAAGGGAACCGAGTACGACACCGGGTTGGATACCGGCCTCTTGCTGGATATTGCCGCCTATTTCC
>QMCD01000010.1_pt1 | contig 146452 bp, 133 predicted proteins | sample 1821841 | NCBI WGS metagenome assembly QMCD01 (sample SAMN01991225, study PRJNA193472) | Termite gut metagenome, whole genome shotgun sequencing project. | isolation source: worker | host: Macrotermes natalensis
GTCAGCCTTGATCACATCCAATACCAGGTTGATTGAGTTTGCCCGAGGAGTCTTGCCGATGACCCGGCTATGAAGTCGGTCCCATTCGTTTGCGTTAATGTTTTGTGTCGAATTAAAATCGGTCCGCTGGCCGTTGATGGTAATAGAGACTACGATCGGGTGCAGCCCGTCTTTCTTTGGTTGGCTCTTCAAATAGAACCTGATGCTAAAACTTGATTTCATATCGTAAGAATTTAAGAGTACTCTCACAATATATAAATCCGGTTTTCAGGGCAAAATAGACTAAAAATTCGAGGGCAAAAAAGTCTATTTTTGGTTACCGAACTCTGTCTCAAAGATGTCTCACTTTGGCCACACTCCTCGCTTTCGCCATTGATTATCAGCACTTTACATCTGTGGTGGGAAATAAAAAAAGAGTCACGATTGATTTCGTAACTCTTTGATAATCAGGTGTTTATAAAACCAGAGCGGAAAACGAGACTCGAACTCGCGACCCCGACCTTGGCAAGGTCGTGCTCTACCAACTGAGCTATTTCCGCGTAAATGGACTGCAAAGATAAATCGAAAAACGGAATTTGCAAAAAAAATCGTTAATTTGTATCAGAAAAAAATCGTTAAAATGAACCATCCTCCCTTAGGCCCCACAAATCCCACGATCGAGACCCATCCCTTGGAGCCTTTCCTGCCGCCCAATGCCCGGCTTTTGATGTTGGGAACTTTCCCTCCACCCAGGGTTCGTTGGTCGATGGAGTTCTATTATCCTAATTTTCAGAATGATATGTGGCGTATCTTTGGTCTGGTGTTTTTCGACAATAAGAATCATTTTCTCAAGGATCCCAAACATTTCGATCGCGAGATGCTCGAAGAATTTTTGCGTCAAAAAGGCATTGCTTTTTCCGATACCGCTTTCAAGGTCAGACGTTTGCGTCAAAATGCGTCCGATCAGTTCCTTGAGATCGTCGAGACGATCGATCTTCCGCATATTCTGTCACAAATTCCTCATTGTCAGGCTATTTGTACCGCCGGCGAGAAAGCCTCAAAAGTTCTCGCGTCGATTCTCCCGACCCTTCCCGGAAACGAAAACGGAAGTATGAACATTTGCCACTTTCGGATGCCCTCTTCGTCTCGCGCGTTCCCTAAACCGCTGAAAGAAAAGGCTGAAATCTACGCTTCGATGTTTCGCACCCTCGGTTATTTGTAGTGATATTCTATCACTTGCTTGATTTCCGGATGTAGCGATTTCGAGACAGGACAGGTCGCCGCCGCTCGCTCCATTACCACGCGCTGCTTCGTGTCCGCCGCGAACGGTAACCACACGTCTATCCTCACTTCCCCGATTCTTCGCGGGTCGGCCGCCATTACCTTGGTAATGTCCAGTTCCGTTCCGGTCATATCGAGCCCCATCCTCTCGGCCGCCATCTCCATCAGCGTCAGCATACAGCTTCCCAGCGCTCCGGCCACCATATCGGTCGGCGAAATAAACTCGCCGCGACCGTTATTATCAGTTGGCGCGTCTGTCGTAACCTTTCCTCCTGATTGTAGGTGGGTTATCTCTGTTCGTAACCCGCCCAAATGTTTCGTTTTCAGTGTAGCCATATCCCAAATCTCTTATATATTAAAATCCAACCCCAGTTTTTCGGCCACATTCACCAGCATATCCCTGGTCATCTCTTCCAGCCCCCATTTCGGCGCCCAGCCCCAGTTTGCTCTGGCGGCGCTGTCATCGACCGAGGCGGGCCAGTATTTGGCGATTTCGCGCCTGAAATCGGGTTTGTAGTCGATAGTAAAAGATGGTATGTAGCGACGAATCTCCGCGGCCAGCTCTTCGGGCGTGAAGCTCATTGCTCCCAGATTGTAGCCCCCGTGATATTTCAGCGCGTCGGTCGGAGCTTCCAGTAGTTCAACCGTAGCTCTCACGCAGTCAGGCATATACATCATCGGCAGACACGACTCCGGACTCAAAGGACACACATAAGAACCACTCTTCAGAGCTTCATAAAATATCTCCACGGCATAATCGGTAGTTCCGCCTCCCGGCATTGTCTTGTACGAGATTATTCCCGGATATCTTATTCCTCTCATATCCAGTCCGTTCTTTTTCCAGTAGTAGTCGGCGAGCATTTCTCCCACCACCTTTGTCACTCCGTACATCGTATTGGGTTTGAGGATCGTCTCTTGCGGCGCGTTGTACAGCACCGAGGTCGGCCCGAACACCGCAATCGAGCTGGGAACCATCAGTCTGTCGAGCCTTTGCGCCATCGCCACTCGTATCACGTTCAGTAGCCCGTCTATGTTTATCTTCCAGGCCAGATCGGGGTTTTGCTCACCGCGTGCCGACAGTATTGCCGCCAGATGGACAATCGTATCGACTTCGTGCCGCTTCACCACTCTCTCCAATGCGTGTACGTCCGTCACGTCCAGTCGCTCGAATGCGTTGTCCGGCACCATTCCGTGTACGTCGTTATTCACATCACTAACGATCACGTTTTCAGCCCCGTACCTGCGGTTAAACTCCAAGGTCAGCTCGGTTCCTATTTGCCCCAGCGCACCTGTTACAAGGATTTTTTTCATACTCCTAAGAAAGTGGATTTATATCAAAAAGGGGCCTCTCGCAAACGCGTTCGACCCCCTGAGCTGTTTCCGAGGATTGAACTCGGGACCTCTTCCTTACCAAGGAAGTGCTCTACCACTGAGCTAAAACAGCAAAAGTGTGCAAAAGTAGCAACTTTTTTCCAAATACCAAAATTATAGCGTACCTTGTTCTACCATACTTCTCGCCACCTTCATAAACCCGGCAATGTTGGCTCCCTTCATATAGTTTATGTAGCTTCCTTCTTTCCCATACTCCAGACAGGCTCCGTGAATGGAGTCCATAATCTGATGCAGCTTGGCATCGACTTCGGGCGCCGTCCAGTTCAGTTTTTGCGAGTTTTGGCTCATTTCCAGGCCTGAGGTTGCCACTCCTCCTGCGTTCACCGCTTTTCCCGGTCCGTAAGGTACTTTCGCGTGTATGAAAGTGTCGATGGCTTCCGGTGTGCAACCCATATTGGACACTTCCGCCACGACTTGCACTTTGTTTGCCACCAGCGTCTTTGCATCGTCTCCGTTCAACTCGTTTTGTGTTGCGCAGGGCATTGCGATATCCACTTTGACTTCCCAGGGTTTCTTTCCTGCGTGGAATTCCGAGCCCGCAAACTTCTTTGCATAAGGCGCCACCACGTCATTGTTGGATGCACGAAGTTCCAGCATATAGGCGATCTTTTCTGCGTTCAATCCTGCCGGGTCGTAGATATATCCGTCCGGCCCTGAGATCGTCACCACCTTCGCCCCCAACTCTGTTGCTTTGCTTGCAGCTCCCCAGGCAACGTTTCCGAAGCCCGAAATCGCCACAGTTTTGCCTTTTAGCACCGCGCCCATATCTTCCAGCATCCTCACCAGGAAATAGACCGCTCCGAATCCGGTTGCTTCCGGCCTGATCAGGGAACCCCCGTATGTCATTCCTTTTCCCGTGAACACACCCGTATTCTCTTGTGCCAGCTTTCTGTACATTCCGTACATATAGCCTATCTCTCTTGCCCCTGTCCCGATATCTCCCGCCGGCACGTCTGTTTCGGGCCCGATGTGGCGCCACAGTTCCAGCATAAATGCCTGGCAGAACCTCATCACTTCCCCGTCGCTCTTTCCTTTAGGGTTAAAGTCCGAACCTCCCTTTGCTCCGCCCATCGGCAGGGTTGTCAGCGAGTTTTTGAACGTCTGCTCGAAACCGAGGAATTTCAATATCGACAGGTTCACACTCGGATGGAACCTTATTCCTCCCTTGTATGGCCCTATTGCGTTGTTGTACTGTACTCTGTAACCCAGATTGACATTGGTTTCGCCCTTGTCGTCCACCCATACGACCTTGAAAGTGAAGATCCTGTCGGGTTCCACGATGCGTTCTGCTATCTTGTTTTTCTCGAATTCGGGGTGTTTGTTGTACTCGTCCTGCACCGTTACAAGTACTTCCTTTACTGCTTGCAGATACTCCGGTTCTCCCGGATGGCGGGCCTCGATGTCGGCCATCAGTTTTTCGACATTCATAACTTTCGTTTTTTTGGATTAATTAGACTCCAAAATTATCAAAATTTTTCTTAACTTTGTTATTCTAAGCCGCAAAAATTATGCAGTACAGTATTGAGTCGGTAACAGATAAAAGGCAGATTAGGGAGTTTTTGGAACTGCCTAAGCGCCTTTATAGGAACAATCGTAATTGGGTTTGCCCCTTGGACGACGACATTGAAAGGGTTTTCGATCCTTCTCGCAACAAAAAATTTTCCGATGGCGAGGCCGTTCGCTGGATCGCTCGAAACTCTGACGGCACGGTAGTAGGTCGTATCGCCGCTTTCTATAACCGCGAGGATGCCGCCATCGAGGAGCAGCCAACGGGTGGGGTAGGGTTCTTCGAGGCCATCGATGACCAGTCTCTGGCCAACCTCCTTTTCGACACGGCCAAAAACTGGCTCTCCGAAAGAGGTATGGAGGCTATGGATGGGCCCGTTAATTTCGGTTCTCGCGACGCTTGGTGGGGCCTTCTGGTGGATGGGTTCGAGTTCCAGCCTCTTTACACAAATCCCTATAATCCGCCCTATTACATCGAGCTTTTCGAGAATTACGGTTTTCAGAACTACTTCAATCAATACACCTATAACCGCGCCCTCAAGAGTGGCATTCTTTCCCAGTCGGTCTATGATCGTGTCCAGCGTCTTCGCGAGTCTCCGGGTTATCGTTTCGAGCACATCAGTCTCAAGAATCTCCCTCAGGTTGCCGATGATTTCCGGTTGGTTTACAACAAGGCTTGGACCGGTCATTCGGGCGTCAAGCCTATGGAGCGCGACGAGGCTCATCGTATGATGCGCTCTATCAAACCCATTATCGACGAGCGGCTGATTTACTTTGCGTTTTTCAACGACGAGCCGATCGGATTTTTCATTATGGTTCCGGATCTCAACCGCGTCATCGGTCGCTTCGGCGGTAAGTTGAACCTCATCAACAAGATTCGGCTTTGGTTTATGCTTAAGGTCACCCATCGCGCCGACCGCATTTTCGCTATCATCTTCGGTGTTGCTCCTGAGTTCCACGGTAAGGGTATCGAGTCGGGTATTATCCACGAGTTCGAGTCCGAGGTTTCCAAGGGCGGTATGCCTTATCGCTCGCTTGAGCTCGCTTGGGTTGGCGATTTCAATCCCATTATGATGCGTATGGTCGAGAATTACGTTTGTGCCACCCGCCATAAGACCCACGTCACTTTCCGCTACCTGTTCGATCGCACCAGGGAATTTAAACGCGCGCCCCGCATCGGCGTTAAAAAAGCACAATAGCAGATGAAAACCACTCCCTTCACGAAGTATCACATCGCCGCCGGCGCTCGTATGGCCGAGTTCGCCGGTTATAATATGCCCATCGAGTTTTCCGGCATCACGGAAGAGCACCTAACCGTTCGCGAGCGTGCCGGCGTTTTCGACGTGTCCCATATGGGCGAGATTTGGGTTAAGGGCCCAAAGGCTCTCCCGTTTCTCCAGTTCGTTACCACTAACGACATAGCCGTTCTCACCGACGGTAAGGCTCAATATTCCGCCCTTCCTAACGGTAAGGGCGGCCTTGTCGATGACATCCTGGTTTATCGCATCGACGCCGAGACCTATCTTCTCGTGGTGAACGCCTCCAATATCGACAAAGATTGGGCTCACCTCACCCATCACGGTGCCGCTTTCGGCCTCCGTCCCGGTATCGAGCTTTATAATGCTTCCGACGAGATCGCCCAGTTGGCCGTTCAGGGCCCTGTTGCAATGCAGATCGTGCAGCAGCTTTGCCCCGCCCCCGTCGCTGATCTCCCTTATTATACTTTTGTTAAGACCGAGGTGGCCGGTATCCCCAATGCCATTCTTTCCGCCACTGGTTACACCGGTTCCGGTGGTTGCGAGATTTATGTTGCCAACTCCGATGCCGACAAGCTCTGGACTGCCCTTTGGCAGGCCGGTACTCCGTTGGGTCTTAAGAACATCGGCCTGGGCGCCCGCGACACTCTCCGGCTCGAAAAGGGATTTTGTCTCTACGGTAACGACCTGGATGACACCACTTCCACCATTGAGGCGGGCCTGGGTTGGATCACCAAATTTACCAAGGATTTTATCGACCGCCCTCGCTTCGAGGCTCAGAAGCAGGCTCTGGCGGCTAAGGACTTTTCGCCGTCCGGTATCTCCCGTCGCCTTGTCGGTTTCACGCTTTCCGAGCGTGGGATTCCTCGCCACGGTTATTCTCTGGCCGCTCCCGTCGCCAAGGATGGGGGTTCGGGCGGCCCTTCTGTCGTCGGCGTCGTAACTTCCGGTACAATGTCTCCTTGCCTCCGTCAGGGTATCGGTATGGGTTATGTTTCCCCCGAATTCTCTGCTCCCGGTACCGAGATTGCTGTGATAATCCGCGACAAACCCGTTTCCGCCGTCGTCACCAAGCCACCATTCGTCTAACCCCTCATCTCCCCGCTTCCCAGATCCAGCCTCACGGCCACTATCAGCAGCAGGGTGAAAGCCAACAGCGATGAGCCGCCGTAAGAAAAGAATGGCAAGGGTATTCCTATCACCGGTACCAGCCCGATGGTCATACCTATATTAATAAGGACGTGTACGAGGAAGATTCCCGCCACGCAGTAACAATATATCCTTGCAAAGGGTTCTTCGGCGCGTTCACCCATCCTCACAAGCCTCATTATCAGCACACAGAACAGCGCCAGCACGACTACCGAACCCAAGAAACCCCACTCTTCACCCACCGTGCAGAATATGAAGTCCGTGCTTTGTTCCGGTACGAAGTTGAATTTGGTTTGCGTTCCTTCCAGATATCCCTTTCCCGCCAATCCTCCCGATCCGATGGCTATCTTGCTCTGATTCACGTTGTAACCCCATCCCCTCGCGTCGCTTTCTATTCCCAGTGTGTCCAGTATTCGCTTTTGTTGGTGCAGGTCCAGATGGTCGAACACCACATCCGTCACCGACACGAACGCCACCGAGGCCACAAACAGCACTATGTAAATCCAAAATCCCTTCAACCTGTGTGCCCAGGCAACTCCCGCCACTACCGGCAGAGACGCGAAGGTCGTTCCCAACAGTATCGTGTAATATCTCCACTGCACACCCGCTCCATATCTCATCCCCAGCCACACGGCGATCGACATCATAGCCACTCCTGCCAAGTAGATCAGCGGTACTTTCCAGTTCTTGTAACCCACTCCGAATCCGGCGGCACAGCCTATCAGGATCAGTATCAGCAGCCCCGTGTCCGTAATCCAGAACGAGCCGAAGAACAGTCCCAGCACTATTCCCAGCACTATGTAGACCCACCTGTTCAGCCCTTCTCTGTACAACATAAACAGGAACGAGCCATAGACCACCGCCGAGCCCACATCGTGTTGCAGGAACATCACTCCCACCGGCACACCCAATAGCAGCATCACTCGTAGCAGGTCTGCCGGTCGCGTCACCGAGAATCCGAATACACTCATCGCCCGTGCCAATGCCAGGGATGCTGCGAACTTCATAAACTCTGCGGGTTGAATTGCCACCGGCCCTATAAATAACCAGGCCCTCGCTCCTTTGATTTCCGGACTCACCACCAGTGTTGCCAGCATTAGCGCCAAACACAGCCCATAGACAGGGTAGGCCAGTATGTGATAGAATTTGTCGTCCAGTAGCATCACCACCAGCGCGACCAAGAACGATACGCCGATCCATATCAGCTGCATTCCGTACCTTTGCGTGATGTCGAACACTTCTCGCGAGCTGTCATACACCGCGGCGTAGAGATTAAGCCATCCCAGTGCCACCAAGGCCACGTAGATTACGATCGTCCACCAATCCACCTTTCCGTGGATCACCTCTGTCGATCTAAAGCGTCCCGTCATATCCCAGTCCCGTCATAGTGCGGATACCTGATTTGCATCTCTTTCACATACTCCACCAGCTGTGGTCGCTTCACCGTGTCACACAGGTATTGTTCCATCAGCAGCGAGCCGATCGGTACCGCGGCCGTAGAGCCGAAGCCTGCGTTTTCTATGTAGACACAGATCGCGATTTTCGGATCGTCCTTCGGGGCAAAACCCAGGAACACCGAGTGGTCTCTGTGCGCATTTTCCGCTGTTCCCGTCTTTCCGCATATCTCCAGCCCTGGCACGTAACCCATCGCTTTCACCGTTCCTCCGTCTTCGTGGGCGGCCATATACATCCCGTCTATTATCGGTTCGAAGTGCTGTGGCGCCACATCTGCGTAGTGGGGTTCGCTGAATTTGGGATCCATTTGTACTCCCTCTATTCCCTTGATCACGTGCGGTATGTAGTAGTGTCCCCTGTTTGCTATGGTTGCCGCCAGATTTGCCAGCTGTAGCGGACTGCATCCCAGCTCTCCCTGCCCGATGGCCAGCGATATCACCGTCAGCGAGTTCCACCTTTCTCTGTAGAGTTTGTCGTAATAGTCGGCTCCGTAGACCCTTCCCGCGTACTCCGATGTGAAGTCGCTGTCTAATTTTCGCCCGAACCCGAAACTTTGCACGTGCTGTGCCCAGTGCTCATACCCGCCTTTCATAATCCCTCCGTGCTCCGGTTCGTCCAATATGTTTCTCAGCACATAGCAGAAGTATGCGTTGCAGCTCGTCATAATCGCTTGCCTGAGGTTCAATGGCGAGGCGTGCGGGTGGCAGCCCACGGTCAAATTCCCCACAGTATATCCGCTGTGACACTCGTACATATATTCCGGCTTCAGCACCTCTTCTTCGAGTCCTATCAATCCGTTCACCATCTTGAATGTCGAACCCGGCGGATATGCGGCCATCACCGCTCTGTTGAACAACGGACTTCTCCTGTCGTTGGCCAGCCGTGCGTAATTGTTGTTCCTTTCTCTCCCCACCAATGCATCGGGGTCGTACGTAGGTCCGTTTGCCATCAGCAGTATCTCTCCGGTCGAAGGTTCCAGCGCCACAACTGCTCCCACTTTTCCTTCCATCAGTTGCTCCGCGAATGCCTGTAGCTCGGCATCCAGGGAGCTTATCAGCGTTCTTCCTGCCACCGGCATCGTGTCGTACATTCCGTCGCCGTAGGATCCTTTCACGATCCCGTGCACATCCACCAGGTTTATCTTCGTTCCCTTCTCTCCTCTCAGGTACTTTTCGTATGCCTGTTCTATCCCGCTTCGGCCTATGTAATCACCGCTTCTGTAGTAGTCGTCACTCAGATCTCCGCTATTCACTTCGCCCACATAACCCAGCAGATTTCCGGCAATTTTCCTCGGATATGATCTCACAGTCCTGTATATCGTGTAGAATCCCGGTAGTCTCAGCTCGTCCAGTAGTAGTTTCGTCTCTTTGCTCAGCAGCGGTACTATCACCGATGGTCTCCGGCTCGAATATGCATTCGCCCGCTTCAGTTGCGCTCTCATTCTCGGCAGCGTCACGTCCACTATTCGGCACAGCAACAACGTATCGAAGGCGGCCACCTCCCTGGGCACCACCATCAAATCGTAACTCTCCCTGCTTTGTATTATGAATTCGCCGTTCCTGTCCAGTACCTCTCCTCGCGGTGGATAGAGCACTTCGTGGCGCAGTGCGTTGCTTTCGGCCATCTCTTTGTAGGATCTATCGACGATTTGGATTGCGAACAGCCTTATCACAAGCACGACAAACACCACGAGCACGAATACCCGCAACATCCTCTGTCTTGCAAATTGCTGATCCATTATATTCTACGTCTCGCTCTCAGGGTGAATAGCATCGACACCGCCCACACTGCAAACAGCGTCACCACTCCGCTCACTGCGGTTTTCAGTAGCACCAGATGGTAGTTCTCCCAGCTCAGACTCTCCAGGGTGAAGAATACCAGACAGTGCACTCCCACCGCCAGCGCCACGAATCTGAAAAACTTCCCTCCTCCCAGTGACTTCACCGATGGCATCACATTCTCCTGTCCGACCACGTCTTTGCCCAGTATCATCGTCATCTCTGGTCGCCTCAGATATGCTGTCAGTAGTGTTGTAGCAGTATGCAGTCCCGCCGTCCCTTCGAAAAAATCCATAAATGCTCCCAGCGCGAAACCCAAAAACAGCATCGCCAGCGGCTTCGTGTTCACAGGCAGTAGCACGATGAACGCTACGTAAGCCAGCGGCGCGAAATATACTCCCAGTCTCATCGAGTCCAGCAGGAAGAGTTGCAACAGCACCGCTGCCGTCACGAAGACCCCCACGTATGTCAAAAAATTACGCACCTTCCACCTCCCCTAAGACTTCTTCTTCTAATTTGATTCGCTCGTACACAGCCGGGTTCTTTATCAGTAGTACCACTCTCACCGCCCCCACATCCACTCCCAGTCTCACGTTCATCTCATAAGATGCCCTCGCTTCGTCTATTTCGAAGTCCTCCACCGTTCCTATGTGTATCCCTTTCGGAAAAGAGAACGAGTATCCGCTCGTCACGATCTGATCACCCCTTGCCACTTCTGTATATTTGGGTACTTCGTTCAGTGCCACCACTCTTGGGTCTCCTCCCGACCACGAGATCGAGCCGAACTGGCCTGTTCCGGCCACCATTCCGCTTGCCCGAAACTCTGTGTTCAGCACAGACAGACACACGGCGTTGTGCTCCGAGGCGCTCTCCACATAACCCACCATATATCCGTCCAGCGATACCACCGCCATTCCTCTCTCCACCCCATCTTTGGTTCCCCGATCGACCATCAGGAAGTTTTCTCGCTTATCCACACTGTTTCTCACCACCCTCGCCACCACATATTCCAGCGGAAATATCGGCGCCAGCGAATCGACTCTCGGTGCGAGAGTATCTCTTTGCACTGCCGCCCTGTATTCCCTTGCCGCTGCCATTTCGTTTTCCAGCATCTCCACTCTTGCTTCCAGCAGCCGGTTCGTCTTTGCCAGATTCAGATAGTCCTCCACCCCTGCAATGCTCCCGTATATCCCTCCCACGATGTTGTTAGACACGCTCAGCAATCTCGCCCTGGTGTGCACCGACGATGAGGCATAATAGTGCAATGCCAATCCCTCCAACACAAGAAAGATCAGCAGCACGTATATCCGCCGCAGAAACAGTAAAAGTCTATACACGCTCTACCGTGTTAAGAACGAGAACTTCCCAATATTCTCCAACGCCTTGTGGGTTCCTCTTGCCACCGATCGCAGGGGGTCGTCGGCCACGATGAACGGGATTTTGCAGTTGTTGCTGAACCTCTGCGCCAGCCCTCTGATCAGGGCCCCTCCTCCTGCCAGATAGACCCCTTTTCGGTAGATGTCGGAATACAGCTCCGAGGGTATATTCTCCAGCACCTTCATAATCGCCGCGTCTATCTTCACCAACGAGCGATCCAGGGCGCTTGCTATCTCGCTGTAATTCAAAGATATCGTTCTCGGCAACGCCGTTACAATGTTCGGCCCGGTCAGTATATAATCTTCCGGTTCTTCTTCTCTCGGTAGTTTTTTTATCGCCGATCCCACTGCGATCTTTATCTCTTCCGCCGTCCGCTCTCCGACCCTGATTTCGTGCGCTTGGCGCATATAGTTCCTTATGTCTTCGGTCAGCACGTCACCGGCCACGTTTATGCTTTCGCTGCACACTATTCCTCCCAGCGAGATACAGGCGATTTCTGTCGTTCCCCCGCCTATGTCGATTATCATATGTCCTTCAGGCGCTTGCACATCCAGCTCCGCTCCCAGGGCCGCCGCCATCGGTTCGTAGATCATATAGACCTCGCGTCCTCCCGCGTGTTCTGCCGAGTCCCTCACCGCCCTTATTTCCACATTCGTAGAGCCGCTCGGAATGCAGATCACCATCTTCAGCGAGGGTGTAAACAGGTGGCTCGACGAGACCTCCTTTATCATCCCTCTCAGCATCAGTTCCGTAGCCGTAAAGTCGGCGATCACTCCGTCTTTCAGGGGCCTTATCGTCCTTATGTTTTGGTGTGTACGGCCGTGCATCTGGTTTGCCTTGTGGCCGAATGCGACCATTTTTCCCGTATGCGCGTCCAGTGCCACTATGGAGGGTTCGTCTATCACGACCTTTCCGTCGTGAATTATCAGCGTGTTCGCCGTTCCCAGGTCGATCGCCAGTTCTTGAGTCAGTGAGAATAGTCCCATATCAGTGTTTAAAATGTCTTAATCCGGTAAATACCATTGTCATTCCGTGCTCGTCGCAAAATTCGATGCTGTCTGTATCCCTCACCGAGCCTCCGGGTTGCACGGCCGCCCTCACTCCTGCGTTGTATGCAATTTCCACACAGTCCGCAAACGGGAAAAATGCGTCCGATGCCATCACCGCTCCCTTCAGGTCGAACCCGAAGCTGTGCGCCTTGTCTATGGCCTGCCTGAGGGCATCCACCCTCGATGTTTGTCCCACTCCGCTTGCCAGCAGTTGCCCTCCTCTCGCCAGCACTATCGCGTTGCTTTTCGATTGCTTCACGATCTTGTTTGCGAATATCATATCGTCCATCTCGCACTTTGTCGGCACCCTTTTCGTCACCACCGTCGCTTCGCTATCCACTCCTCCGACTTTCACGTCCCTTTCTTGCACCGCCGTCCCGTTGAGTATCGAGCGCACCTGCATCCCCGGCCGCTTGAAATCTTTCAGCACCAGCACTATTCGGTTTTTCTTTGCGTATAACGTTTCGAGCGCTTCGTTGGTATAGCTCGGCGCCAGAATTACTTCGAAAAAGAGTTCGTTTATCTTCTCTGCCGCAGCTGCATCTATCCCCCTGTTGGAGATCAGCACCCCTCCGAACGCCGACACGGGGTCTCCCTCCAGTGCCCTCAGATATGCCTCTTCCGCCGTCGCTCCCGTTCCCACTCCGCAGGCGTTGTTGTGCTTCAGTATCGCGAACACAGCTCCTCTCGCGTCGGCAAATTCCCCTATCAGGTTCACCGCCGCGTCAATGTCCAGCAGGTTGTTGTATGAGATTTCTTTCCCGTGCAACTGTTCGAACACCGCTCCCATATCTCCCCTGAACGCTGCCTTCTGGTGCGGATTCTCTCCGTAGCGTAATTCTTTTTCTGCGTAGTTCGACTCGCAGTCGGCGTTCCGATCTCCGCCGAACCATCCCGCAATCGCCGTATCATAGTGCGAGCTCACTGAGAATGCCGCGGCCGCAAATTTCTTTCGTTGCTCCAGGGTGGTTGCACAGCCTTGCTTTTTGAGGATCTCCAGCAACTCCGCATAACCCTCTCTCGATCCCACTATCACCACATCTTTGTGGTTCTTCGCCGCCGCCCTTATCAGCGATATCCCGCCTATGTCTATTTTCTCGATTATTTCCGCATCGCTGGCTCCGCTTGCCACCGTTTCTTCGAATGGATACAGATCCACGATCACCAGATCTATTTCCGGAATTCCATACTGCTCCAGCGCCGCCGCGTCTCCCGCCACATCCCGACGGGACAAAATCCCGCCAAACACTCCCGGATGCAGTGTTTTCACCCTCCCTCCCAGTATCGACGGATAGCCCGTAAGCTCTTCGACCGCAGTCGCTTCCAGTCCCAGTTCTTTCAAAAATTCCAGCGTTCCTCCTGTAGAGTAGAGCTTTACTCCCGCCGCCGCAAGAGTTTTCACGATTTCGTCCAATCCTTCCTTGTGATAGACCGAAACGAGCGCACTTTTTATCTTTTTGTCACTCATAGTCTTCGCATAAAAATAGTATCCGGCAAATTTACAAAAATTTTATTAATTTTACGCCCACAAATGGAGCTCTTGATTGAAAAAGATTCTCGGTGCGCCGTCATCGGCCACGGTAGTTGGGCGACGGGTCTGGTTAAGATCCTCACTGACGGTGGCCAGAGGGTAGGGTGGTACGTCCGCAATCCCGAAGTGCTCGACTCCCTGTTGTCCGAGGGTCGCAACCCCAGGTACCTGAGTTCCGTGGAGTTCGACCTTTCGTTGATCGCTCCGTCGGGCGATATCGACAGCGTAGTGCAAAGTGCCGACGTCATCATTTTGGCTGCTCCGTCGGCGTTCCTTAAGACCTATCTCGAAGCTCTCAAGGTTCCGCTCACCGACAAGTTCGTCATCTCTGCCATCAAGGGTATCGTTCCGGGCAACTACCTTACCGTCACCGAATATCTCAACCGCCATTATGACGTTCCGTTCGGTCGCACCGGCGTTATCGGGGGCCCGTCCCACGCCGAGGAGATCGCTCTCGAACGCCTCAGTTATCTCACCGTAGCCTGTAAAAACCTCGACAACGCCCGCGTGATGACCTCCAAGCTCTCCGCGCGCTATATCCACACCACTATCACGAATGACATCTATGGTGTCGAGTATGCTGCCATCCTCAAGAATATCTATGCTCTTTGCGTGGGTATCGCGGTGGGTCTGGGTTATGGCGACAATTTCCTTTCCGTGCTCATTTCCAACGGCGCCCGCGAGATGCAATCGTTCCTCAATCGGACCTATCCGTTCGAGCGCGACACGCTCACTTCGGCTTTCCTGGGCGATCTTCTTGTCACGGCCTACTCACCTTTCTCGCGTAACCGCCGCTTCGGTATGATGATCGGTAAGGGTTTCCACGCCAAGGTTGCTCAGATGGAGCTTGGTGGAGTTGCCGAGGGGTACTATGCTTCCGAGACCATTCGCCACATCAACTCCTCCCACGGCGTGGAGATGCCTATCGCCGATGCCGTTTATGACATACTTTACGGGGGCGCCAGCGCTTCCAAAACAATGAGAAATCTAACCAACTTTTTAATATGAAATCACCAGATCTACACAACATCCTCGGCTTTGTCCCCCAGGCCGACCTCGACACCTTGCGCGCGGACGCCGAATACAGTAATGCACTTCTTTCCACCGGCGAGGGCAAGGGCTCCGATTTTTTGGGTTGGGTTTCCCTTCCGTCGTCCATCACTACACAATTCCTTTCCGAGATCAAATCCGCCGCTGCCCGCCTCCGCGAAAAGGCCGAGGTTGTGATCGTCATCGGCATCGGGGGCTCTTATCTCGGTGCCAAGGCCGTTCTCGAAGCGCTCGGTAATCCGTTCACGGCTCCCCGTATCGTTTTTGCCGGCCACACCATTTCCGAGGACTATATGGCCCAGTTGATGGACTCTGTCAAGGAGAAACAGATAGCCACGATCGTCATCTCCAAGTCCGGTACCACCACCGAACCCGCTATCGCTTTCCGCATCGTCAAGCAGGAGATCGAACGTCGTTATGGCAAACAGGAGGCCGCGCAGCGCATCGTCGCCATCACCGACGCTTCCCGCGGCGCCCTCAAAAGCGTTGCCACCGAGGCAGGCTACCAGACTTTCGTTATTCCGGATGATGTCGGGGGTCGCTACTCCGTTCTCACTCCGGTCGGCCTGCTTCCGCTCGCCGTTGCCGGTATCGACATCGACGCTTTGGTTGCCGGTGCCACCCGTATGGAAGCAGCCACTGCCTCGACCGTCAAATTCGACCAGAACCCCGCCGCTATCTACGCTGCGGCCCGTTATGCACTTTATAAGAAGGGCTTCAAGATCGAGATCCTTGCCGCTTACGAGCCCGGCCTCCAGTACTTTGCCGAGTGGTGGAAACAGCTTTATGGCGAGTCCGAGGGCAAAGAGGGCAAAGGCATTTTCCCCGCCAGCGTGATTTTCTCCACCGACCTTCACTCTATGGGTCAGTACATTCAGGAGGGCGAACGCATTATTTTCGAGACTGTTATCTCTGTTGCCGGGTCTCGTCATCAGGTTGCCGTTCCTTGTTCCGATGATGACGGCGACGGCCTCAATTTCCTTGCCGGTAAGCGTCTTTCCGAGGTCAATCACAAGGCCGAGCAGGGTACCATCCAGGCTCACGTTGATGGGGGCGTTCCTAATATCCGTATCGAGATTCCCTCTATTACTCCCGACTCTCTGGGCGAGTTGATGTATTTCTTCGAAAAGGCTTGCGGTATTTCCGGTTATCTTCTCGGCGTCAATCCTTTCGACCAGCCCGGCGTCGAGGTTTACAAGAAAAATATGTTTAAATTATTAGGCAAACCCGGCTATTGATCCCGACTTTGGCACGCAAGTTGCAAGAGTAAATGACAGAAAGCATAAAAATTAGGTTTCTTCATTTATTTAAGTTTGGGTTAGTAGTTTGGGAGATGTCTAAGTCTCCAAAAATTAGGGACTGTCGTGACGACACTCCCTTTTTTGCGTCCATAGCGGCGCTTCTGCGATGCCCTAAGCTCTGAGTTGCCTCGCGGTGAGAGTCTCCTCCCGTTAGTTTTTCATCATTAGACTTCTAACACAAAAAAATCATTACCTTTGTGCTAATATAGGGTGACAACCCCGGAGTGTGTCGTGGCATTATCTATGCTTCGGCCTCTTTCGGCGTGTGGCAGTTTTCTGATGTGGGGGTTTGTGAGGCCTGCTTGGCAGGGAATGTTCCCACGTTCTTTTTTACGAATGCGATAGAGATGGACTTCAAACTTGTTTCGGATTATCTTCCCACGGGCGACCAGCCTGAGGCGATCGAGGGTTTGGTGCGCGCAATCCGTGGCGGCGCCCAGCACTCTACGTTGCTGGGAGTTACCGGTTCGGGTAAGACGTTCACCGTTGCCAACACTATCGCTCAGCTTCAGCGCCCGGCCCTTGTCCTTTCCCATAACAAGACTCTCGCAGCGCAACTTTACTCCGAGTTCAAGGGTTTTTTCCCCGAAAACAGCGTCGAGTATTTCGTCTCCTATTACGACTACTATCAGCCCGAGGCTTATCTTCCTTCGTCCGACACATACATCGAGAAGGATCTCCAGATTAACGACGAGATCGACAAGATGCGGCTTCGGGCCACGGCGTCGTTGATGTCGGGTCGTCGGGATGTAATTGTTGTTGCGTCAGTCAGTTGCATCTATGGTATCGGTAACCCGGAGGACTTCAATGCGTCCGTTGTCGAGCTTCGCAAAGGCCAGGTGATTCCTCGTAAGACCCTTCTTTACAACCTCGTCGATATCCTTTACACTCGTTCCGAGCGCGAGCTCACTCCTGCGACTTTCCGTGTTTCGGGCGATGCAGTGGATGTGATGATGGCTTATGGCGAGATGGCCGTTCGGTTGGATTTTTTCGACGACGAGTTGGAATCCATTACGCGTATCGACCCCGCCACGGGCCAGCGCCTCGAATCTCTCGACACCATCCGTATTTCTCCTGCCAACCTTTTCGTAACCACCAAAGAAAGAACGCTTTCCGCCATAAAACAGATCCAGCTCGACTTGGGCGAACAGATAAAATTTTTCGAGTCCGTCGGCAAGCCTTCCGAGGCTCAGCGGCTTAAGCAGCGCACCGAGTTCGACCTCGAAATGATCAAGGAGGTCGGCTACTGCTCCGGCATCGAGAACTACTCGCGTTATTTCGACGGTCGCCAGCCCGGTGCGCCTCCGTTTTGCCTTCTCAACTACTTCCCCAAGGACTATCTTCTTGTCGTCGATGAGTCCCACGTCACTCTTCCTCAGGTTCGGGCTATGTATGGCGGCGACCGGGCCCGTAAGGAGAATCTCGTCGAGTACGGTTTCCGGCTCCCTGCAGCCAAGGACAATCGCCCGCTAAAGTTCGACGAGTTCGAGCTTTTGGCCGGTACTTCGATCTATGTTTCCGCCACTCCGGCCGATTACGAGTTAATGAAATCCGAGGGTATGGTTGTCGAGCAGGTTGTTCGTCCCACGGGTGTTGTCGATCCGCCGATTCAGGTTCGGGTCACAGACAATCAGATAGACGATCTCATCGAACAGATCCAGCTTCGCGCTTCCAAGGAGGAGAAAGTCCTGATTGCCACTCTCACCAAACGTATGGCCGAGGAGCTTTCCAAGTATTTCGATCGCATCGGTATTCGTAATCGTTACATTCACTCCGAGGTCGAGACCCTCGATCGTATCCGTATTCTTGAGGAGCTTCGGGCCGGTGTTTTCGACGTTCTCATCGGGGTCAATCTTCTTCGCGAGGGGCTCGATCTTCCTGAGGTTTCGCTGGTTGCCGTTATGGATGCCGACAAGGAGGGGTTTCTTCGTAACACTCGCTCTATCACTCAGATAGCAGGTCGCGCCGCTCGTCACGCCGAGGGTAATGTTATTCTTTATGCCGAAAAGCGCACCGACTCTATCAAGGAGGCTATCGCCGAAAGTAACCGTCGTCGCGAGAAGCAGATCGCTTACAATCAGCGCCACCACATCATTCCTCAGGCCGCCCGTAAGAGTTCTCGCCCGTCCGATTTCAATTATGATTTTTCTCCCGCCGACTTCCGAATCGCTGCCGACATTTCTTCCTCTTACTCCGCTACCCTCTCTCCCGCCGAACTTGAGTCTGAGATCTCCACTGCTCGCTCCCGGATGGAGTCCGCCGCAAAGGATCTCGACTTCGCCGCCGCCGCCCGCTTCCGTAACCAGATGTACGCCTTACAAGAAAAACTCTCTTCCCTGTCTAAATCGTGTGCCCCTTGATCGCCCGCTTCATATCTCGCGTAGCCGACTTTTTCTATGTCGCGCCTCTCCACCGTCATATTCCGCGGCAGGTGTTTTGTTACATTTTTTGCGGGGCGATCAATTTCGTGCTCACTATCGTCAGTTATTGGTTAGCGTTCAACTTCATCTTCGATAAACAGAACCTCGTCATATCGCTCCCTGTCCTCGCCCCTCTAACAATTTCCGCGCACGTTGCTGCTCTCGGTATCTCGTTGCCTATCAATTTTTTGACCGGGTTTTGGTTGCAGCGTAACGTGTCGTTCCGTCAGTCTCCCCTTAAGGGCCACACCCAGTTGTTTCGCTACTTTCTTACTGCTCTCGGCGGCCTTTTGATCACTTACCTGCTCACCAAACTCTTTGTGGACGTTTGCCACATTTTCCCCACTGTTTCTCAGATCATTATCTATGCTCTCACGGCGATTTTTTCGTTCGCCGCCCAGAAACACTTCACGTTCCGCGGCGCAATCAAATAGTGATGCGATAAACCCACAGGTAGAGATCCACGTCGAAGTATTTGTTCATCGTGTTGTAGGCTTCCCGTTCGGTTGGCGCGCTGTAAATGCTTACCATATTGTAGCCGGTTCTCGGATCGACAAATTTTCGTGGCGTCAGTTCCGGATGTTCTGCCTTGACCTTTTTCACCAGCTTGTCGGCGTTGCTTTCGATTCTGAACGAACCTGCGATCACGTGATACATCGGCCCTGATGTCGTAGTCACAGCCGGCGCTACAACCGGTTTATCCACAGTTACTTTCTCCGGTTCCGAAACCACCGGCTCTTCGATCACCGATTCGTCCGCCACCGCTTCCGCCACGGCGTCTGTTTCTGCGTTAGCCCTGTCCGCCGTTGCCGCATCGAACACTCCGTTCTTCCAGCACCACAGCGCGCAGAACAGTAGCACCATAAACAGAATTGCCGACAGTAGCCATATCCACTCTTTTCCGCCTTTCTTGCCGCGTTTTTTCATTGCCAGCGTATCTTCTTCGCCTGCGGGATTTAGCATAGCTGCCAGTTCGGTATATCCTTCGAAATGGCCGTCACGAATTTCGCCCACACCGTCGATCACCACCGACCCGTCTTCGCGTCGTGCTCCTTCCAGCCAGGAGTTGTATGTATTCCAGGCTTCGTCGGGCGATATTCCTTGTCGCGCCAGCATCGACACGACCGAGGATGCTCCTTCCAGCTCGCCTTCGCTGAACACCCCCACATTTGCCGGCGGTTGAATTTCGGTATCCGATATTCTGCGAGCTTTGCGCCGCTTCACTTCCAGCGAGCCCACTCCCGGAAGTACAACGCTTTGGCGCCTTGCCAAGGCATCGTAGATTACTTTCGATACATTCATTTTTTCTTTCCGTATGCGATTATGATTATCAAAATTCCTGCCAGTATGAAAGGTATGCTCAGTATTTGGCCAATATTTATGGCCATCGTTTCTTCGGCTGCGACTTGTGGATTTTTGATGAATTCTATTATGAACCTCGTCAGGAATATCCCTATCAATCCCACTCCGAACAGTGCTCCGGGTCTTTTCCTCCCCAGGTCGCGCTTATAGTACATCCACATCAGCACGGCGAATGTTATCAGGTAGCACAGGGCTTCGTAGATTTGCGTCGGGTGCATCGGTAGGGTTTCTCCGGCTCTCACAAAGACGAATCCCCAGGGCAGGTCGGTCACCCGGCCGTATATTTCCGAGTTTATCAGATTTCCGAATCTCACCAATGCTCCTCCCACCGTCACCGGTATCACCACTCTGTCCAGCGACCAGATATATGGTAGTTTCGCACTCCGCGAGAATCCCCACAGCCCCAGCAGCAATCCCACCGCTGCTCCGTGCGATGCCAGTCCTCCCTGTCTTATGTTCAGTATTTCAATGGGGTGTGCCAGAAAATATGCCGGCTCGTAGAAGAAACAGTGCCCCAGCCTTGCCCCCACGATCGTTGCTATTGTTCCCCACCAGAATATGTTGTCTGCGAATTTCGGGTTTAGTTTTTCCCTTTTCACGAAGTTCACAAAGAACATCGCACCTCCCATAATCGCCAGCATCCAGCACAGTCCGTACCACATCACCTCGAAGTTCCCCAGTCTCAAAAAGACCGGATTCACATCCCACGTTACCATCAAAAAATCTACCATAGCCTCACAAAGGTATTAAAAAAATATTTCAAAATAACTCGCTGCCGGTATTCCGGCGCAAAGTGAAAGAAAATGTGCTTCCTACGCCCAACTCGCTGCGCACCGTAATAGTTTCGCCGTGGGCCTCCAGAATATGCTTCACTATGGCCAATCCCAGTCCGGTGCCCCCTTTTTCCCTCGATCGGCTCACGTCGGTTCTGAAAAACCGTTCGAACACCCTCGGCATATCTTCCGGATCTATCCCTTCTCCGTTGTCCGCCACCTCCACTATGATCTTCTCTCCTTGGTCCACTATCTTCAGCCTCACCCATCCTCCCTGAGTGCCATACCTTATCGAGTTGCCTATCAAATTCACCAGCACCTGTCCCACATATTTCCTGTCTGCCACCACCTCCATTCTCCTGGGTGCTCCCACAATGCTCATTTTGATTCGCGCCGCCTCTGCCTGAATTTCCAGCCCTTCGATGATCTCCCTGGCCAGCTCCACTATATCGAACCGCTCGTATTCCAGATCGGGTTGTCCCGACTCCAGCCTCGAAATTTCGTCCAGAAAGGTCACGACGTTGATTATCCTTTCCACGCTTTTTTCCGCCCGTTCCAGATAAAGTCTGTTCACCGTTTCGTCTTCCAGCCCTCCGTCCAGCAGTGTTTGAATGTAGCCTTGCACGTTGAAGACGGGAGTTTTTATCTCGTGCGCGAAGTCGCCCAGATACTCCCTTCTGAACCTCTCCATCTCCTCCAGTCGCTCCACTTCGCTTGTTATGGTTTCGGTGACTTTCTCTATCAGATTTCCTTGCCGGATCACCAGCCTGGTGAAGTAGTATGTCACCACGAATGTCGAGATGCAGATCACCAGCAGGCCCCACCAAAAAAAGTGATAGACCGAACTCACGATGCTTCCGGCGATCACCACCACGAGCGTTACCAGCAGTGCTATCAGTAGTGCGGCGTGGTTTATCGAGCGGACGTTCAGTTCCAGGTTCATTTGTAGTTTTCCATCAGCCGCGCGATGTATTTCCCGATTATGTCGAACTCTATATTGATCGTAGTCCCCGGCTTAATGTACTGAAAATTAGTGTTTTCATAAGTGTAGGGTATGATCGCGACCTGAAATGAGTTCTTCTGCGAGTTCACCACCGTCAGACTCACCCCGTTCACCGCCACCGAACCTTTCTCGACTGTTGTCATTCCTCTTCCGAGGGGTTCATACTCAAATGTATAGTACCAGCTCCCGTCGGCGTCTTCCACTGCCGTGCAGACGGCCGTTTGATCCACGTGGCCTTGTACTATGTGACCGTCCAGCAGGGCGTCGGGCCTCATCGAGCGCTCCAGATTCACGTAATCCCCAACCTTCAGTTTTCCTAAGTTGCTCTTTATCAGCGTTTCGTGCATCGCTGTCACCGTATAGGTCCGTTCGGTCAGCTCCACCACCGTCAGACATACCCCGTTGTGCGATACGCTCTGGTCGATCTTCAGCTCGCCCACAAAATCGGCTTCCAGCACAAAGTGCTTGTTCGTTTGCTCGGTGCGTATATCCACGATCCGCCCCATCCGTTCTACAATTCCCGAAAACATAATTATTTCTTTTCTAATGCATTTATTCGCTGAAGAAGTTCCGGCAGTTTTCGGAAAATGGCCCAGGAGCGGTGGAAACCCATTCCGGTTAGCGCGGGCGATCCGAGTAACACCGTTCCCGGCGCAACATCGTGATCCACACCGCTTTGCGCACCCATTTTCACGCCGTCTCCCAATGTCAGGTGGCCTGCCAGACCGATTTGTCCGCCCAGCATACAGCCCGCACCCACCTTCGAACTTCCAGCCATTCCCGCCTGCGCCGCCACGACCGTATTTTCGCCGATCTCCACATTATGACCCACTTGGATCAGGTTGTCGAGCTTCACTCCGCGTCGCAGTATCGTCGAGCCCATCGTAGCACGGTCGATGCAGGTGTTTGCCCCCACCTCCACGTTGTCTTCTATAATAACGTTGCCGATTTGGGGGATCTTTGCGAAAGTCCCGTCCCCGGCGTCCGGCGCGAATCCGAAACCGTCGGCACCGATCACCGAGCCCGCGTGAATCGTCACATTGTTGCCTATTACGCAGCCCTCGTAGATCTTCACTCCGGCGTTGATCGTGGTCTTGGCGCCTATCTTAACTCCCTTTCCCACATGACATTGTGGATACACCGCCACTCCGTCGCCCAGCACCACGCCACTTTCTACCACCGCAAAATCGCCCACATAGACCCCTTCGCCCAAAATGGCATCTTCGGCGACCGAGGCGCGCGAGCTAACTCCCTGGGGACGAGGCTTGTTCTCATCATACAGTCGCAACAGATTCGCAAATGCGCCGTAAGGATCCGCCACTTTTATAAGGGTCGCCGCAACCGGTGTTGTCGGCATAAAATCCTCACGCACAATCACTATCGACGATTTCGTGTCGTAAATATGATGTTCATATTTCGGGTTGGCCAAAAATGACAATGCTCCGGGATGACCCTCTTCGATCTTGGCGAAAGTATCGACTTCGGCCGCTGCGTCGCCCACCACCTGCCCGCCCAGAAAAGAGGCTATTGTTTCAGCTGTGAATTTCATAAGTAGTTAGTAATGTTTATGTTGTGAGGCAAAAACGCGCTGGCGTCACCACCCATTGTGATAATTTCGCGCACCAGGCGCGACGAGACCGGAATATACTCGGCGGGAGTGAAAACAGCCACGGTCGTAATCTCCGGATATATCTGAGTATTAGCCATTTCCATTGCGTGCTCGTACTCGAAATCGGCCACGTTGCGAATTCCGCGAACAATATGTTTTATCCCGCGGGCGCGACAAAAATCGCCCGTAAGTCCGTCATACAGAGATACATCCACCCGCGGCTCGTCTTCGAAAGTGCGTCGGATGAGCTCCACTCGTGCTTCCGGTGACAAAAGGCCGCGTTTGTCGGTGTTCAGCCCCACACCTATTAATATATGCTCGAAAATGCCGAGTGCGCGCGTGGCAACCGCCAAGTGGCCCAAAGTGAAAGGATCGAACGATCCGGGAAAAAGTGCAGTATTTCTCATTTGTTCTGCAAAGTTAAAACTATTTAGCATAATTCATACGCACGGAGGCTTTTACGACGGCGAGGGCATTGATTTTCGAAAGCTCGATCTCAGTGTCGGCAAACGAAGGATCTTCGCCCGCGAGAATGGCGTAACCATCTTTGGGTGAGCGCCTTATGTAGCGAACTGTGATGTATTCGCCTGCGGAAGTCTCCATCGAGAGCAGGTACATATCGCCCCAAAATATCTCACTGGTGAAGTCCAACTGCTTGTAAATCACGATGTCACCGTTGCGCAGAATGGGATTCATCGCCTCTCCTACCAATTTAAGAGCACCGTCGCAATCAGGCAGGCCGGGGAGCGAAATCCAGCCCAGAGGCCGGTGAGAACGCTCTTCGGAGGTCATACGGCCCGGCCGGCCGCGCTTACCGAGTTTGCCCCCGGAGGCGCTTGTGAGGCGGAAAAGATCGGCCAGAGAATCGATAGACTCGATATCGAACAACGGAACGCTCGCGCGGATGCTCCTGCCCTCCGGATGGGCAGAATTATCGACCCGCGCGCTATGTTCGGCGCCCGGAAGAAGCATCGGAACGTTCTCGCCATCCAACCATAGCGGATTTAAGTTAAATTTTTTAACTAATAGGCGTTTATTTCGCTCTGACAGAACCGATTTTCCGCTCTCTATCATCGAAATATTTCCGGTACTGCAGTCCAAAATCTCGGCCATTTCATTTTGTTTCAGCTGTAAATGCTTGCGAATCTGTTTCAAACGTGAATTCATATGTTCAAAAAAGTTTGATTTGTGTTCTAATCGTCTAAGTATGGAATAAAGTTAAATTATTTAACTTATTTTTGTTCCGTAAAGTTAAATAATTTAACTTTTGATTGTTTACACAACAGTGAAAATATTTTTATTCAACAAAAATATAACGCTCAAACTACGCTCCTAGGCTATTTTTGTGGCCGGAGATGAAAACCCTAAAAATTCCAACTAAAATGATTGAAATCTCTGAACAAATCTATCGCGAAATCGCCGCAAGCCTGCGCGAAGCGATCGGTGCCGCAGACTACTTCAACGGCGCTGTCGAGTATGAATCCGAGGAGCTATACGCCCGATTGGTGACAACAGCGATCATCTATCGCCGAGAGGAAATTTTGCCGGAAGGGAAGCGAAGGGTGATCGCGGATGTGGTGCCGGTATGGTGGGAACTGCGAACCGAACAAACCTTTGGAGAGGTGATGAACGACTTTTCGTTCGCCGAACTGAAACAATATTTGATCGATGATGAGTGATTTGAAATTTGCGGATTTTGCGCGTGCGACGTTTCCGAATATCGGCGCGCAACCGTTTCACGAGAACTACTACCGCCTGCTGGAAGCGTTTGCGGCGGGAAAGATAAAACGAGCGATCGTGACGATGCCGCCGCAACACGGGAAATCGCACGGAGCGTCGGTGTTGCTGCCGGCGTATATTCTGGGACTCGACCCCAACAGACGAATAGCAATTGCGAGCTACAGTGCCGCGCTTGCGTCGAGGTTCAATCGTCGGGTACAGAGACTGATAGAGTCAGAGGAGTACGCAGAACTGTTCCCGAAAACGACGATAAAAAAGAGCGGGAGTGCAAAGAGTGGCGAAGGTGCGGGGAGCAGCTACATAAGGACGGCCGACCACGTGGAGATAATCGGGGCGGAAGGGGAGCTGATGTCGGTTGGGCGGGAAGGACCGCTGACGGGGAACAGGGTCGATACCTTTATAATAGACGACCTCTACAAAGATGCAATGGAGGCGACCTCGCCGCAAATCAGGGACAACTGCTGGGAGTGGTATACATCGGTGGTTCGTACGAGAATGCACAACGATTCGACGGAGCTGATAGTGTTTACGCGCTGGCACGAAGAGGACCTGATAGGAAGGATTGCCGAGCGGGAAGAGGTGGTGGAGCTGAAGGAGTGGTGGCAATTGAACAGGCTGCCGCCGGACGCCTGGGTACATCTGAACCTGGAAGCGCTGAAAGTGTCGCCCTCTACGGAAGTCGATCCGAGAGAGGAAGGGGAGGCACTGTGGGAAGAGCGCCACAGCCGGAAGTTGCTACTGAAGAAGAGGGCTCTGGATCCGGTGCAATTCGAGTGTATGTATCAGGGAGCACCATCGACCGCGGAAGGATTGCTCTACGGAGAAGGACTGAAAACATACGAGAAGATACCAAGAGACGTGACGCGGAGAGCGAACTACACCGATACGGCCGATATGGGGGACGACTACCTGTGTTCGGTGTGCTACAGTGTAGGAATAGACGAGCTGATATACATTACTGATGTGGTCTACAGCTCGGCGCCGATGGAAATTACGGAAGGATTAGTGGCGGAGATGCTTACGGCGACAGACACCCGACTCGCGCGAATCGAAAGCAATAACGGAGGACGAGGATTCGCGCGAGCTGTGGGGGTGCTGGCGCCAAAGGTCAAAGTGGAGTGGTTCCACCAGGGAGAAAACAAAGAGGCGAGGATCCTGTCGAATTCCTCTACGGTGATGCACAAGCTGAGGTTTCCGGCGGATTGGGCAAAGCGATGGCCGGTGTTCTACCACCATCTGACCACATATCGAAGGCTTTTTCGTGCGAACAGATTACACGACGCGGCGGATGTGCTGACGGGGATAATAGAGAAAGAACTCGACAACGGAGAACGCGCGAAACTTACCCTGCTTACAACTTAGACTGGTCGCCGGAAAGCCAACCCTTCAAAAGAGTGATGTGGAGCTGCTCGTCGGCGATGAGTTTGGCGAGCAGGCTGAGGGTATAGCGGGTCGTGTCGCTGGGAGGAAGAGCGGCCGTGAGGGCGGTGATGCGCTCATACTCAGCGATGGTCTTGAGCTCGCCGTCGATGGCGATACGTACTGCCTCGGCAGGCGTGTCGCCATACTTTACCTTGTCGGTGTTGTTGGAACGGGTGAGCTCGCCGCCGAGATCCTTAATGAGGTCGGCCAGTTTGTCCAGATGCTTCATCTCGACCAGAGCGATACCCATCATAAGCTCGCCCAACTCCTCGAACATCGCCTCCTGAGTGATGTACATATGGATGGTGTCCAACTCCGAGTGGCCGTTAGGCTCCTTGAAAGAAGCGTAGAACCATTCGGGGAGGACACCCTTACCGGGCTTGACTTCGGCCTCGGGAGGATAGAGGACGTTGCGGTCCGAAAAACGCATATTGTTTACAAGACCGCTGGTGAGATCGTCGATCAGGTTGGTACCCTTCTCGCGCATAAGCGCGAACATTGCACTTTTGTCTGCCATATCAAACTTGTGTTATGAGGTTATGTGATATGGAAACAAGTCAGTGCAAAAATCGTACAAAAGTTACGAGGCAAATTCTTATAGCGTTCCGGGGCGGTTATTATATTTTCTTATGCGATTTTGCAGTTCGATAAAAGTTTTCTAAATTTGCGGCTCGGTAAAACAATAAATATCATACGGAAATGGATTCATTAAGCTACAAAACAATCTCCGTCAATGCGGCCACGGCTAAAAAAGAGTGGTACGTCATCGACGCTAACGGAGAAGTGTTGGGAAGGCTGGCCTCGCAGATCGCAAAAATTCTGCGCGGAAAGAACAAACCCGACTTCACACCGCACGTCGATTGCGGAGACAACGTGATCGTGATCAACGCAGAAAAAGTGCGTCTGACAGGGAAAAAAATGACAGACAAAATCTACACGCGCCACACCGGATATCCGGGAGGACAGAGATTCGAAACACCCGCAGGCTACCTGAAAAGAAAGCCTACGATGCTAATCGAACACGCGGTGAAAGGGATGCTGCCCAGAACAAGGCTCGGAGCAGTACAAATGAAAAACCTGAAAGTCTATGCCGGAGACCAGCATCCGCACGAAGCGCAAACACCCAAGAGTCTTAAACTTAGCGAAATCAAATAGATATGGAAATTACAAACACAGTCGGACGAAGAAAAGCCGCCGTCGCGAGAGTTTTCGTTAAGCCCGGAAAAGGAACAATAACTATCAACCACAAACCGTTGGAAACATACTTCCCACTGGAAATTTTCCAATATGTGGTGAAGCAACCCCTGCTCGTGCTGAATGCAACGGAAAGCTACGACATCACGATCAACCTGACGGGAGGCGGGATCAAAGGACAAGCCGAAGCAGCAAGGATGGGTATCGCAAGAGCATTGTGCGAAATCGACGCCGAACTGAGGCCGGCCCTGAAGAAAAACGGATTCCTGACGAGAGATTCGAGAGAAGTCGAACGAAAGAAACCAGGACAGCCGGGAGCACGCAGAAGGTTCCAATTCTCGAAACGTTAAAAAGTTATAAAACCGACAAGACCGCTGTGGCGCTACTTGTCGGTTGGTGTAGAATACTTATTAAAACAAAAAAATGGCAAGAACAAATTTTGAACAACTACTGGAAGCCGGAGTGCACTTCGGTCACCTGAGAAGAAAGTGGAACCCGAAAATGGCACCGTACATCTTTATGGAGAAAAACGGGATCCACATAATCGACCTGCACAAAACAGTCGCGATGGTCGATGTGGCAGCCGCAGCAGCAAAACAAATCGCGAAAAGCGGGAGGAAGATACTCTTCGTGGCTACCAAAAAACAAGCAAAAGACGTTGTCGCAGAAAAAGTTGCAGCGATAAATATGCCCTACGTCACGGAAAGATGGCCGGGAGGGATGCTTACGAACTTCCCTACGATCAGAAAGGCAGTGAAGAAAATGGGTACCATCGACAAAATGACAGCCGACGGAACCTTCGACAACTTCTCGAAGAGAGAAAAACTGCAGATCTCGCGCCAAAGAGCCAAACTGGAAAAGAACCTCGGCTCGATAGCCGATCTGACACGTTTGCCCGCCGCACTGTTCGTGATCGACGTACAGAAAGAAGCCAACGCAGTGAGAGAAGCTAACAGGTTGAGCATACCGGTCTTCGCGATGGTGGATACCTGTGCCGACCCGACGAACATCGACTACGTGATCCCCGCAAACGACGATGCAACAAAGAGCATCGAAGTGATTCTGGACGCGGTCTGCGGAGCAATTGCAGAAGGACTGGCCGAAAGAAAGCTGGAAAAAGAGAAAGAAGGTTCGAACGCAGACGGCGAGGGTGATGACGCTCAACAAGGACAACACGGAAAAGGCGCCGGAAGAGCGAGGATCAAAAAACAAGAAGCCGTCGAAGTGCAACCCGAAAAAGAGGGGATGGCAAAAGAACCCCAAGTTGCGGTAGAAGTTGAAAAAGAAGAAATTAAAGAGGAGGAATAAGATTATGGAAATTACAGCTGCCGACGTTGCGAAATTACGCAAAATGACAGGCGCAGGAATGATGGACTGCAAGGCCGCACTCAAAGACGCAAACGGCGACTACGACAAGGCCAAAGACATCATACGCGAAAAAGGAAAACTCGTCGCCGACAAGAGGGCTGACAGAACTGCAACCGAAGGCGTGATGGTCTACAAGATCAACGGCACGAAGGGTTATATGCTCTGTCTGGCCTGCGAAACGGACTTCGTGGCAAAGAACGCAGACTTCGGAGCCTCGGCCCAGGAGATACTGGACGTGGCGGTCTCGAAAGATGTGGCCGACCTGGAAGCTTTGATGGCGCTGGTGGGAGATAAGGTCACGGAGAAAAGTGGACAGACGGGCGAAAAGGTCGAACTGCCGTTCTACGTGCGGATTGAAGCGCCCTACATAGACGCTTACGTGCATACTAACAAGAAACTGGGGTCGATGATCGGATTCAGCAAAGTACTGCCGGCAGAAGTAGCCCACGACGTGTGTATGCAGGCTACGGCAATGGCACCCGTATCTATAGACGCATCGGATGTTCCCGCGGCAGTTCTGGAGAAAGAACGCGAAATCGGTCGTGAACAAGCCCGTCAGGAAGGCAAACCCGAAGCGATGCTCGACAAGATCGCAGAAGGAAAGCTCGCGAAGTTCATAAAGGAAAACACCCTGATGAACCAGGCATTGGTGAAAAACCCGAAGCTGACAGTGGCGCAGTTCATCGCAGAAGCCGACAAAGACGCTAAGATAGTGGCGTACAAGAGGTTTAGCCTGAACGACTAAGGGCGGAACGCCGCCAGCGATTTTAGGCTACTCAAAAAAAGGGCCCTCCGAAACGGGGGCCCTTTTTTGTGGGTGGTACTTAGTTAGTGGTGATTTACTTAGTTACCGGCCAGGGTTTTACTGGCGGCATAGCTGATCTTCAGGGCGTTAGCCTTACGAAGCTCCTGCTTGACGTCAGAGATGATACCCATACGGGTACTACGGTCGGCCTTGATCATAACAGTCATCGCCATACGATCCGCCTCAGAGAGCTTGTCACGCTCGGAAGCAACGAACTCCAGAATGTCATTCGGAGTATGATAACTGTCGTTCAACTGGATACGGGGAGCAGTACCCCAAAGAGCCTGTTGGGAATCTATCGGCTGGCCAATGTAGATGAAGCTGACCAACTGCTTCTTTTCGAGTTTCGACACCTCCGAAGCCTCAGGAAGCTGGGTCTTTACCAGAACCTCCATATCGCGCATCGTGGTCGAAATCATAAAGAAGAACAGGATCATAAAAATTACGTCGGGAAGTGACGCCGTCGAGATCGGGGGAATGCCGCCCTTTCTCTTTTTCTTCATTACTGCCATAGCTTAATTCCCTCCTACGTTTTTAGGTTCGGCCTCCGAAATCGACAGAGGCACTGCCTTGGTGATTACGTCCCGTTCGGCGTCGCCCAGATTGGCGAAGTCACGCCCGAATCTTGCACGGGCGGCATCGTCGCGCATCTCATTGAACGCGCGGGCCAGTTCGTTCTGAACGTGAATATACGTATCGTAGCTGGTACCGCGGTCGTTCGTGAGAGAGACAACGGCCTTACTAACGGGGACGCTCCACGTGCTACCGTCGGGCATTGCGATCTCCTTAATTTCCTTCTCAGGCATATTCTCGTTGTTGGTGGGGTTAAGGACGAACTCCTTTACCGCATTCTTCAACTGGGTAATGTGCGCCGGGCGGCCTGCCACAAGAATCTGGTCGTAAGTGTTTACGAAGATCGGAAGGAGGTCGCGCTCCTTAACTTTGATGTCTTCCATCTTTTGATCTTCGGGCGGGATCGGCGGCAACTGACGCGTGATACCCGTATCGACGTTCATTGTGGTGGCTACAAGGAAGAAAATCAGAAGCAGGAACGCAATGTCGGCCATCGAGCTCGCATTAATCTCCTTTACTTCTCTTTTACTTTCCATACTACTTAAAGGCTTTACGGACTTCGCCTCCGATGAGAACAACAACTGTGACTGCCAATGCGGCGTAAGCCAGATAAAGCATCATATCGCTGATCTTCAACGTGAAGACGTTGTCATATACAGTGCCGTCGGCGCCAGTGACAGGAGCCGAACTCGAAATTGTAAAGTAAAATATAACAGCCAGCAAGGCAAGGCCACCGAAGACCCAAAGACCAAGCTTCGAGTTACTACGACCCTTGCCCAAGTTCATCGCTGTCAGAACCACTGCAGCCAGAATAGCGATGCCCAGATAGACGTATGCCACGTAGAGCATAAAGTCCACATTCTGAAGCTCATTACCGCTAACCAACCACAGGATCACCGACAAAGCCGCCACGGCGAGCATAACGATGAGTCCGAGATTTACTAATTTCTTCATACCTGTGATCACTTCTTATATTCGTTGAGCATATCCACCAAAGTGATCGAGCTGTCTTCCATATCCATTGTCAAAGCGTCGATCTTCGAAACGATATAAGAGTAGAACAACTGGAGGATCACAGCGGCGATCAAACCGGCGAGAGTGGTCAAAAGCGCAACCTTGATACCGCCCGCAACCATCGTGGGAGATACGTCACCGGCAGCCTGGATAGAGTCGAACGCATCGACCATACCTACTACGGTACCCATAAACCCTAACATAGGAGAAAGTGCGATGAAAAGACCGATCCAAACGAGGCCGGATTCCATCTGAGCGATCTGAACGGAACCATAAGATACGACAGCCTTTTCGACATTGTCCATACCCTGGTTGTAACGGTCGAGACCCTGATAGAAAATGGAAGCGATCGGGCCCTTGGTGTCACGGCAAACGTTCTTAGCGGCTTCGATACCGCCCTTCTTAAGAGCTGCCTCTACCTTATCGATCAACTTCTTGGAGTTTACGGTCGAAAGGTTAAGATAAATGATACGTTCGATCGAAATTGCCAAACCCAGGATCAGGAAAACCAAAATGGGAGCCATCCAGGCGGCACCACCTTCGAGGAATTTTTCCTTGATAGCTTGGTGGAGAGGTGTCGAACCTTCGATGTCGATTTCGGGATCGACAGCTACGGTCTGCGTGGCAACAGGCTCGTTTGCAGGTGCATCCTGCGCATTCACATTGAGGGTACCCAGCGCAAATACACCAGCTACCGCCAAAATCATAAACAGTTTTTTCATAGTTAGTTAAGGATTGATTAGATGTTAGTTTTATTTAAGTTTTAGTTGTGCTCTTTTTCTTTGGGAGATTACGTCGCTCGCGTTGCTCGCTCCGTGATCCCTTGAACTCCTTAGTAAAGGCTTCTTCAATCGACGCCCGCTAAAAGAACTTTGCTTACAGAATAAACCTGCTTAGCAGGTGTTCTCTTATCGGATCTCGCTTTCGGCGCCTTTGGCGGAGAAAGCGGGATTCGAACCCACGATGCCCTTTTGGAGCATACGCACTTTCCAGGCGCGCACCTTCAGCCACTCGGTCATTTCTCCTCGCTTGACCCCGCGAATTTAGATATAATTTTTTATCTACGCAAATTTTTTATTCAGTGAACTCGCCACGCAATGAACGCGAAAGAGAGGAAACCCCGTCGGGACGACCCAAAACATACATCAACTTGGTGAGAGCGGCCTCGACGGTGAGATCGTGACCGGAAATGACGCCGATCTTTGCGAGCGCCAACCCCGACTCGTAAAGAGGCTGGACGCCGCCCGCAATGCATTGAGTGACATTGAGAACGGTGATGTTTTTGGAGATGGCATTTCTGAGCGACTCGAAAAACCAAGGGGCGGTGGGAGCGTTACCGGAACCGAAAGTCTGGAGGACAACCCCGCGAAGGCCGGGAGTGGAGAGCATAGTTTCGAGCGTTTTTTGCTGGATACCGGGGAAAAGACGAATCAGGGTCACGTCGCGACAAAGGTTTGTCGATATTTCGAGCTTGGGTGCAGGGTGGGTGGTTTTGAAGATGGCTTCCCGGTTGTAATGTATCGAAACGCCAACCTCTGCGAGAGAAGGGTAATTCTCTGAAGTAAAGGCATTTAGCTGCTCGGCACTCCACTTGGTGGTACGGTTGGCACGAAAAAGACGGTTCTGGAAATAGATGCTGACTTCGGGGACGGCGGGGCTACCTGAGGAAGTGCGGGAAGCGGCGATCTCGACAGCGGTAACGAGATTTTCGCGACCATCCGTCCTGAGAACGCCGATAGGGATCTGGCTACCGGTGAAAACAACGGGCTTGGAGAGGTTTTCGAGCATAAAACTGAGCGCGGAAGCAGTCCAGGCCATAGTGTCGGTGCCGTGGAGGACGACGAAGCCATCGAACGCAGAGTAGTTTTTTTGGATAGTGCGGGCCAGCTCGACCCAGGTGTCGGGAGTAACGTCGGAAGAGTCGATGGGAGTGAACTCCTCGAAATATTCGATCTCTACACCCAAACGCCTAAGGGCCGGAATCTCATTCTCTATCTCGCGGAAATTAAGAGGCTTAAGAGCCCCGGTGGCAGGTTCGGAAACCATACCTATAGTGCCGCCGGTGTAGATAAGGAGGATTTTCATTTGTTTTCGCGCTGAAGTTGTGCCCAAAGTTTATCCTTGAGCTCGGTGAGGCCGAGGCCGGAGACGGAAGATATGAAAGTGGTGTCGATATCGCCGGGAAGAAAAGAGCGCATCTGAGAAATGAGTTCGGGATCCAACATATCGCATTTGGTGATGGCAAGAAGCCGCCCCTTGTCGAGAAGTTCGGGATTATAGAGTTCGAGCTCGTTGAGGAGGATGTTGTACTCGGCGCGGATGTCGGGACTGTCGGCCGGGATCATAAACAGAAGGATCGAATTACGCTCGATGTGGCGCAGGAAGCGGGTGCCGATCCCTTTACCCTCGTGGGCACCCTCGATGATGCCGGGGATGTCGGCCATCACGAACGAATGACCGTCGCGAACCTCGACGATACCGAGGTTGGGTTCGAGCGTGGTGAAGGCATAGTCGGCGATCTTAGGACGGGCGGCGGAAACAGCGGAGAGAAGGGTGGATTTACCGGCATTGGGGAAACCTACCAGACCGACGTCGGCGAGAATTTTGAGCTCAAGGACGAAAGCCCGCTCCTGACCCGGTTCGCCGGGCTGGGAATAGTGGGGGGCCTGGTTGGTGGAGGATTTAAAGTGCCAGTTACCCAGACCGCCGCGACCGCCGGGGAGAAGCATTTGTTCCTCGCCGTCCTTGGTAACTTCGGTGACGACCTTGCCCGTGTCGGCATCCTTGGCTACGGTTCCGAGCGGGACATCTATATATATGTCAGCGCCGGCCTTACCCGACGAACGGGAGCCATAACCACCCTGACCGTTCTCGGCAAAGATGTGCCGCTGGAACTTAAGGTGAATGAGAGTCCAAAAGTGGGAGTTGCCGCGGAGGATGATGTTACCCCCACGACCGCCGTCGCCCCCGTCAGGCCCGCCGAATGCAACGAACTTCTCGCGCCGGAAATGAGCCGACCCGGCCCCCCCATTACCCGAACGGGCGAAAATCTTAACGTAATCTACGAAGTTGCTGTTTGCCATATTATTTGCAAGCCGGAACGCCGGCAGCGATTTATTTTTACAAAAATAACCTAAATTTGGAGAATATGAAAACCTTGCCTACCTTTGCACTTTGTCTATGGCGACGCAAATTACATATCTTACAGAGGAAGGTTTCGAGAAAGCGAAAGCCGAGTTGGATCAGTTGAGGTCTGTGGAAAGGCCGGCGGCTTCGAGGGCGATTGCAGAAGCGAGGGACAAAGGAGACCTGAGCGAAAACGCCGAATACGATGCGGCGAAAGAAGCCCAGGGGATGCTTGAAATGAGGATCGCCCAGCTGGAAACGATGCTGGCATCGGCGAGGTTGCTCGACAAATCGAAGGTCGGAACCGATACGGTGCAGATACTCAACAAGGTGAGACTGAAGAACCTGGGGACAGGCAAGGAAGTGACATACACACTGGTGCCGGAAAAAGAAGCCAACCTGAAAGAGGGAAAACTCGCAACCACGACGCCTATCGCAGCGGCACTACTGGGCCACAAAAAAGGCGACCTTGTGGAGGTCGCCGTACCTGCGGGAGAGATGCGATTCGAGATTCTGGATATCTCGATTTAATAGTTCCCTATTCGGAGAAGCCGATGGAAACGAACGTGAGAACGTCAGCCAGAGAAGTCTGCCAATACTCCCAATTGTGGCCACCGTTACGGACGCGATACTGAAGGGGAATGTTCTTCTGTTTCATAGCCTTGAAGAATTCCAGGTTGGCCTCCCACAAAAAGTCGTCGTCGCCGCAATCCACCCACCAACGAACACTCTTAATGGCTTCGAGCTGATCGCCAGTGGCGCTCTGTACGAAAGAAATCGGATTCTCATTGGGATAACCACGGTTCATACCGCCGAGCGCACCCGACATAGGGCAAGCGGAAGAGAACAGTTCGGGATGGTGCAAAGCATAACCGGCCGAACCGCCACCACCCATAGAAAGACCTGAAACGGCGCGGTGCTGCTTGTCGGCAATGGTGCGGAACTCCTTCTGGATGAAGGGAATAAGCTCGGCGAAGAAGTGATCCTCATAAGGCCAGTCCTGTTGATTGAAGTAACCGCGATTCTTGGTCGAACCACCATCGGGGCCGCCACCCTCGCCACTGGCATCGGGCATAACGATGATCATAGGAAGGCTCATACCACCCTCGATAGCCTCGTCGGCAATGGTGCGCATCATACCCTTTTGTTGCCAGCCGGTGTGGTCGTCGCCGGCACCGTGAAGCAGATAGAGCACAGGATAGTGCTTGTGAGGGTTGGCATCGTACTCGGCCGGAAGGTAGACCATAAGGTGCTTCTCGGTTTTGAGGAGCTTACTGGGATAAGCGACCTCGGTGACGCGGCTCTGGGCCGGCGCAGCGTTCTGGTTCTGGGCCAGCGCATCGGCGAAAAAAGCGATGAGCGCAACGGCCAGTGCGACGACAAATACAACAAATTTTTTCATAAGGCGGTTTGTTTTAAGGTTCTAATATTTCTGTTCGGCGAGGCGACGGTAGCTTTCATAGCGCCACTGGGCATTGGCCTGGGCGGCGGAGAAGAGCTCCTCGGCTTCGGCAGGATAAGCCTTAGTGAGTGCGGTGTAGCGAACCTCCTTATCCAGGAAAGCGCGGAACTTGGACCAGTCGGGCTCCTTGGAATCCATAACGAACGGGTTCTGACCGGCCTCGGCAAGGCGGGGATCGTAGTGCCAAAGATGCCAATACCCGGACTCGACAGCCTGTTTACCGATGGTCGGAGTGCGGGTCATACCGCCCTTGATACCGTGGTTGATACACGGAGCATAAGCTATCACGAGCGATGGGCCGTCGTAACTTTCGGCCTCCTTGAGGGTACGAAGAAGCTGGTTCTGGTTGGCCAAAGATACCTGAGCTACATATACATAGCCATAGGTCATAGCGATTGAGCCGAGGTCTTTCTTACGGACGCGCTTACCGGAAGAAGCGAACTTGGCGATAGCGCCGACGGGGGTCGCCTTGGAAGACTGGCCGCCGGTGTTAGAGTAAACCTCGGTGTCGAGAACAAGGATGTTTACGTCGAGCCCCGAAGCGATGACGTGGTCGAGGCCGCCGAAACCGATGTCATAAGCCCAACCGTCGCCGCCGATGATCCACTGGCTCTTACGGGCCATAAACTTCTTGAGTTTCAGGATTTCTTTACAAGTGTCGCAACCGCAAGCCTCCATCATAGGAATGAGGCGGTCGGTGATCTCGCGAGATCTTACACGGTCGGAGCGGTGGTCGATCCAGAGCTGCATCTCGGCCTTAAGCTGGGGCGAGCAGCAATTGCAAGAGGCGATTGCCGTGGTCATTTTTTCCTGAATGCGGTCGCGAAGTTTTTCGGTCGCAACCTGCATACCCAGACCGAATTCGGCATTGTCCTCGAACAGCGAATTACCCCAAGCGGGCCCGAAGCCGCGCTTGTTCACGCAGTAAGGGGTCGAAGGAGCGGAACCCGAATAAATGGAAGAGCAACCGGTGGCATTGGCGATGATCATCGACTCGCCGAAAAGCTGGGTGACGGCCTTGACATAAGGGGTCTCGCCACAACCGGCGCAAGCGCCCGAAAACTCGAAAAGAGGCTGGGCGAACTGGCTGTTCTTGACGTTCTTGGCCGGATCGGCAACGGGTTTGTAACCGACCGTGTGGTGCATATATTCCCAACGAGCCTCCTCGGCTTTCTGAGAAGCAAGCGGAACCATTTCCAGAGCCTTGGTCTTGGCGGGGCAAACATCCATACAGTTACCACAACCGGTACAATCCAGAGGAGAAACCTGAATGCGGAATTGATATTCCTTAGTGTCGGCAAGCCCGGTCTTGAATTCGGTGCCGGCGGGAGCTGCCTTCGCCTCGGCCTCGGTGGCGAGGAACGGACGGATGGCGGCGTGGGGGCAGACGAACGAACATTGGTTACACTGGATACAGTTGTCGGGCAGCCACTTTGGAACGTTCACGGCGATGCCGCGCTTTTCATAGGCAGAAGTACCGTTGTCCCAAGTACCGTCCTCGCGGCCACAGAAAGCGGAAACGGGAAGGTCGTCGCCCTTGAGGTTATTGACGGGTTCGACGATTTTTTTCACGAAGTCGGGCGCTTTGGAGGCTGCGTGTGCGGCAGGGGCAGGTTTAAGGGATGCCCAGGCGGCGGGAACGGAGACCTTTACGACGGCATCGCCGCCGGCATCGACAGCGGCGTTGTTCATCTTGACAACATCCTCGCCCTTGATACCATATGACTTCTGGATTGCCTTCTTCATCTCCGCAACGGCCTTTTCGTAAGGGATGACGTTAGCGATCTTGAAGAACGCGGACTGCATAATCGTGTTGGTGCGGTTACCCAAGCCGAGGTCGGCAGCCAGTTTCGTGGCGTTGATGACGTAGAAGTTGATGTCGTTCTTAGCGATATAGACCTTCATCTCGTCCGGAATGTCGGAACCGTCCGAAAGGGTGTTCAAAAGGAATGAACCGCCCTTTTTGAGACCCTTGAGCACGTCGTACTTGTGAACATAAGAAGGAACGTGGCAAGCAACGAAGTCGGGAGTGGTGACAAGATAGGGCGAGCGGATTGGCTCATCGCCGAAGCGAAGGTGAGACGCGGTGTAACCGCCCGATTTCTTGCTGTCGTAAGCGAAATAAGCCTGACAATATTTGTCCGTGGTGGAACCGATGATCTTGATAGAGTTCTTGTTGGCACCGACGGTACCATCTGCACCGAGGCCGAAGAACACACCCTCGAAGGTACCCTTGCGGTCGAGCTCGACAGGAGCGCCGACGGGAAGGGAAAGATGGGTGACGTCGTCATTAATACCGACGATGAAGTGGTCGCGCGGGGCCTTTGCAGCGAGGTTGTCGAACACGGCAACCATATGGGCGGGAGTGGTGTCCTTGGAGGCCAAGCCATAACGACCGCCGATGATGACGGGCTGGGAAGCCTTACCATTGAACATATCCAGAACGTCGAGGTACAGAGGTTCGGCAGGAGCGCCGATCTCCTTGGTACGGTCGAGAACGCAAATCTTCTTTACGGACTTGGGGAGAACGTCGAAGAAATATTTTTCCGAGAAGGGACGGTAGAGGTGAACGGTGATCATACCGACCTTTTGGCCCTTGGAACGAAGGTAGTCGATGGTCTCCTTGAGCGTTTCGGAGATAGAACCCATAGCAACGATAATGTCGGTCGCAGCAGGGTCGCCGTAGTATGTGAAAGGAGCGTAAGAGCGGCCCGTGAGGGAGGAGATCTGCTTCATATAGTCGGCAACGGTGTCGGGCAGAGTGTCCCAAAACTTGTTACCCGCCTCGCGAGACTGGAAATAGATGTCGGAGTTCTGAGCGGTACCGCGCGTAACCGGAGATTCGGGGTTGAGGGCGCGATCGCGGAACTCGGCGAGGGCCTTCTGGTCGATAAGCCCGGCAAGGTCGGCGATTTCGAGAGCCTCTACCTTCTGGATCTCGTGCGAAGTGCGGAAACCGTCGAAAAAATGAAGGAACGGGACCCGGCTGCGAAGCGACGCAAGGTGGGCAACGCCGGCGAGGTCCATAACCTCCTGAACGGACGAAGTGGCAAGCATAGCGAAACCGGTTTGGCGAGTGGCCATAACGTCCTGATGGTCACCGAAAATAGACAGCGATGAAGCCGCAAGAGCGCGAGCCGAAACGTGAAAAACGCCGGGCAACAACTCGCCGGCGATCTTGTACATATTGGGAATCATCAACAAAAGACCCTGAGAAGCGGTGAAGGTGGTGGTGAGAGCGCCCGTCTGAAGCGAACCGTGGACAGCTCCAGCAGCACCCGCCTCGGACTGCATCTCAACGACTTTGACCGTCTCGCCGAAGATGTTCTTACGCCCGGCTGCCGACCACTCATCGACATACTCAGCCATTGTGGATGAGGGAGTTATGGGATAGATCGCAGCCACCTCGGAGAACATATAAGCGATGTGAGCCGCGGCATAGTTACCGTCACAGGTGAGGAATTTCTTGTCAGTTTTCATCTTCAATAAGTTTGTTTGGCCACAAAAATAATAATTTTAATCTACATTTGCATATTATTAACAATATGATAAAGTACGAAGAAGATAAGTTATCTAACGGGCTGCGTGTTGTGGTGAACAGGGCCGAGCGAACACAGATGGCTGCGGTCAATATGCTCTACTGTGTGGGAGCGCGAAACGAAAATCCGGCACGGACGGGATTCGCACACCTGTTCGAGCACCTGATGTTCAGAGGAACGAAGGCGGTGCCCGATTTCGACGCGCCGCTGCACAAAGCGTCGGGCGAAAACAACGCATTCACCAACAACGACTATACCGATTATTATATAACCCTGCCCAAGGAGAATGTGGAGACGGCGCTCTGGCTGGAGGCGGACAGGATGACGGGGCTGGATATCACGAAAGCGAAATTAGAGGCGGAAAAGAGAGTGGTGATAGAGGAGTACAACCAGCGATACCTGAATCAACCATACGGTGATATGTGGCTGCTGTTGAGGGAGTTGGCGTACCGAGTTCACCCGTACAGATGGCCGACGATAGGGCTGACGCCAGAGCACGTGGCGGGGGCGACCTTGGAGGAGGTTCGGGCGTTTTACGCTCGCTACTATACTCCGGCGAATGCGATACTGAGCGTGGCAGTGGATATGGAACCTGAAAGAGTGTTCGAGCTGGCCCAAAAGTGGTTCGGCGACGAGCCGGGCGGAGCTTTGGGTGAGGTTTCGGGTTTTGTGCGGCCGGTGGATGAGATTCCGGTCGAGCCCCTGCAGACGGAAGCGAGGAGGCTGGAAGTGGAGCGAGATGTGCCGGCGACGGCAATTACGATAGCTTTTCCGATGGGTGCACGGACTTCGAGGAATTATTATGCCTGCGATATTTTGAGCGACGTGCTGGCAGGAGGGGCCTCGGCAAGAATGTACCAAAGTCTGGTAAAGGAGAAGAGACTGTTTTCGAGCGTAAATGCCTACATAACAGGAGATTTGGATCCGGGAATGTTCGTGATGACAGGGCACCTGTTACCGGAAGTGAGTGTGGAGGCGGGAGAAGAGGCATTGTGGGGAGAGCTGAAGAGGCTGTGCGAAGGGCCGGTGGGAGGGTACGAGCTGGAAAAGGTGAAAAACAAGTTCGAAGCGGAGACGATCTTCGGAGAACTGAACGTGATGAACAAAGCGATGAATCTGGGGTTCTATGCAATGTTGGGAGACCTGCCGCTGGTGAACAGGGAGGTGGAAATTTACCGCTCGTTCGAAGCACAGGAGTTGATGGCGGAGGCTGTTGCGACTTTTAGGCCGGAAAGGAGCTCGACGTTGATATACAAAAGGAGGAGTGAAAATGGGGAGTGAAAAATTACAGCCGCCACGCCCGTTACCGCCGAAAGCGGTGGAGTTGCCCCAAGTGGAGAAGGTGGTATTGGCGAACGGATTGCCGGTCTACCTGATAGTGACTCAGGGGCAAGAAGTTGCGAGGGTGAGCTTTGTGTGGGCGGCAGGATCGGCGATAGGGCTGACAGGTGGTTTTGCGAGTGCTGCCGGAAAGCCATTTGTGGCGTCATCGACTCTGAACCTGTTGGCCGAGGGGAGCGAAAATCTGACGGCGCACGAAATAGCCGAACGATTGGACTTTGTGGGATCGTATTTCGATGTGTCGATGGACAGGGACTACGCCCTGATGACGTTTTGTTCGCTGGAGAAATTTTTTGAACCGACGCTCGAAATGATGGCCGAAATCGTGCTGAAACCTGCCTTTCCGAGCGAAGAGGTGGAAATCTATACGAAAAAGAGAATGGAGCGATTGGCGATGGAGCGATCCAAGCCCGCAACCAAAGCAAGGGAGGCTTTCTCGGCGGCACTGTTCGGCGCCGGACATCCTTATGGAATTTCGTCACCGGAAGCTGAATATATGAAAGTTACCAGAGAGGATGTGGCGGAATTTTATAAGCGATTCTACGGTGCCGATAACTGTTTTGTGGTCTGCTCGCTTGGGGCCGGAACTCGGAAAGAGGCGCTGCTGGAGCTGTTGGGACGTATGCCGGTCGGAAGCAGGGAAGAGGCCGGAGGTGAGTTTCCGGCAGCAGTGAGCGAGCGGCGGAGGATGGTGACGATAGAAGGGGCGGTGCAATCGGCGATAAGGGTGGGAAGGATACTCTTTCCGAGGCAACACCCGGACTTCGTGGGAATGCAAGTGGTGGCGACAATACTGGGGGGTTATTTCGGAAGCCGATTAGTGCAAAATCTGAGAGAACAAAGGGGTTATACGTACGGGGTGATGGCGGCGATGGTGAATCTCAAACACGCGGGCTATCTGGCAATCGCAACGGAGGTGGCGGCGGAAGCGACAAATGACGCTACAGAACAGATATTCAACGAGATGGAGCGACTGAAGACAGAACCGGTGGGGGACGACGAACTGGAAAACGTGAAGCGCTCGATGCTGGGAGAGGTGGCCAGGATACTGGATGGCCCGTTCGGGATAGTGGATGTGGTGATAGAGAATATTCAAGTTGGTCGGAACGCCGACGGCGGTTGCGGCTATGCGATAAATTATCTGAACGAATTCATAAAAGAAGTGGAAACGATCACGCCAGCCCGAATAATCGAACTGGCGCGAAAGTATCTCGACAGAGAGAAGTTTACTACCGTAGTAGTGGGAAAGGCTTAATATCCGAAGATCTCCTCCTTGGAAACCTTTTTAACGGGACCCAGGGTGCGGAGATATTCCTGATCGAGGTCGGCAGAGCGACCCAGGATCGAGAAGATATAAGGACGAGAGGCAACCCACTGCTGCTGGAAAGCCTTAACGTCTGCAAGGTTCATAGCAGGAACCTTCTCCCAAATCGAAGCACGGCGGTCATAATCCAGACCCAAGTCCTGAGCGGAAATCCAGCTCCAAAGAACATCCTCCTTAACGATACGCTGAGTGCGAAGGTCGGCAAGGATGGACTCCTTGGCGATATCGAATGCCGCTTCGCTTTCGGGCATATTGTTAATAATGTCGTCGAAAGCAAGGGCGGCGTCCTTCAACTTGTCATTCTGAGTGGCGATGAAAGCGAGGTAAGTGTAGGGATCCTGCTTCTTTGAGGGGCGGGCGAGCGTAGCCTGAGCCGAATAGGCAAGGCCGCGAGCTTCGCGCATCTCCTGGAAAACGATGGCATTCATACCGCCGCCGAAGTAACCGTTATAGAGAGCCATAATGGCGTCGTTAGAGGGATCGTACATTTCGCCGCGGTTGGAATATTGGATATAATAGATCTGAGCGGCGTCGTACTCGGCCAAAAGAACGCTGTTCGAAGGAGTCTGAACGAGCGGGAATTCGACCTTCTCGGCAGGCGGAGCAAGGACGTCGGCCACGTTGTGGTGGGCGTCGAGCTCGGTTAGAAGATCGGTGTGAGAAGCGGGACCGTAATAAACGATACGGTGCTGAAGCCCGGACAGAGCGCGAAGTTTATCCAACAACTGCTCCGAAGTGACGGCAGCCAACTGAGCATTCGTAAGGGTGTTGTTCTTGATAAATTCGGGGCCGCGGGTTGTGTAGATGCGAAGACGGTTGAAGTTCTGAGCCTGGTTGAGCTTAGCATCGGCGCGAGACTTCAAAATATCGGCCTTAAGGCCCTGGAGAACAGCCTCGTTAGCAACGGCGCCGGCGATGAGCTTCTCGGTGAGCTCCATAGCGCGAGCCATATTTTCGCCCAAACCGGAGAGGGCAATGTAGGTGCGATCCTCGCTGGCGCGAACACTCCACGAGCAAGCGATGTTATAGAACTCGGCGGCGAACTGCTCGGCGGTCATATCTTCTGTACCCAGATACTCAAGGTAGGACGAGGCGAGGCTAAGAAGCGGGTCGTTGTTGGAGCCGATTTCATAGAGGTATTCGAGATCGAAGATGTCGGTCGTGGCGTTCTTCTTGTACAAAACCTCGATGTCCGATTTGGCCTTGAGGCGATCCATATCCTTGGAGAAATCGACGAACACGGGCTCGATTGGAGTCACCGGAGTGTTAGCGATCTGGGTCAGCATAGCGCTGGAAGCATCGCGATTGGTCTGGATAGGAGTGAGGGATGGTTTTTCCATCTTGAGCTCGTTAGGATCCTTACCTTCGCGCTTGTAGATGACCGCATAGTTGTTGTCGAGGAACTTGGCGTTGGCGAAAGCAACTACCTCCTGCTTGGTCATACGGCCGATGCGATCGAGCTCGGTGACCATCTTGTCCCACGGAATATCGTTGATGAACGAGGTGACGAAAGCATCGGCGCGACCGTCGTTGGAGTCGAGATAGTTCATCTGCTGAGCCTTATAGTTGTTCACTGTGGCAGCGATGAGCTCTTCGGGGAAGTCGCCGGCTTTGAGTTTGCCTATCTCCGCCATCATCAAGTCCTTAACCTGGTCGAGAGTCTGACCGGCCTTGGGGCGACCCTGAAGAACGAGAGCACCATAGTCGGCAAGGTTGTAGAAACCGCCGAACGCGCCGAGAACCTTCTGAGCCTGGTTGAGGTTGAGGTCGATGAGGCCTGCCTGACCGTTGGAAAGAATACCGGAGATGATGTTCATAACGTCGTTATCCGAAGAGGACATACCGCCCGTGCGCCAGGCAAGGGTGACATTCTCAGCGTCGAGACCCATAACTTCCTTAACTATGGGCCGGTCGATGGCGGGCAGAGTGCCGAAATCGAGCGAAGGGAGATCGGGGTTGGCAGGCAGAGATCCGAAGTATTTGTCTATCAAAGCGATGGTAGCATCGGGATCGAAGTCGCCCGACATACAAATAGCCATATTGTTGGGAACATACCAGGTTGCGTGGTAGTTCTTAACGTTGGTGATCGAAGGATTTTTGAGGTGCTCCTGGGAACCGAGAACGGTCTGAGTACCATAAGGATGGGTGGGGAACAGGGCTGCGAGCATAGTCTCGAAAACCTTGCGCGAGTCCTGAGTGAGGCTCATATTCTTCTCTTCGTAGATGGTCTCAAGCTCGGTATGGAAGCCGCGAATGACGGGATTGGCAAAGCGGTCGGCCTCGATACGGAGCCAGTTCTCGACCTGGTTGGCGGGAATGTCCTCAACGTAGACGGTCATATCGTTGCCGGTGTAAGCGTTAGTGCCGTTAGCGCCGATGGCAGACATCAGTTTGTCGTACTCGTTGGGAATGGCAAGACCCGAAGCAACGTAAGAGATCGAGTCGATCTGAGCGTAAAGAGCAGCGCGCTCGGCAGCGTCTCCGGTCTTACGATAGGTCTCGAAAAGGCCTTCGATCTGATCGAGCATAGGTTTTTCGGCCTCATAGTCCTGAGTACCGAAGCTGGGAGTGCCCTTGAACATCAGGTGTTCGAAATAGTGGGCAAGGCCGGTGGTTTCGGCCGGGTCGTTCTTACCGCCGACCTTCACGGCGATGTAAGTTTGGATACGGGGGGTCTCCTTGTTTACGGCCATATAGACCTTAAGACCGTTGTCGAGAGTGTAGATGCGAGAGTTCATCGGGTCGCCTTCCACGCTCTCATACTTGTACTTCGAGCCGCACGAAGAAAGCACGACCAGTAAAACGAGGGTTAAAAGTTTTTTCATAATGATATAAGTTTGTTGGTTGTTTCATCGGGAAAGACTATCCACGGAGTGAAGGCACGGGCCTCGTCGAGGGGAAGGTGGGCATAAGCCATAATGATGATACGGTCGCCAACGTGAACCTTACGCGCGGCGGCGCCGTTGAGGCCGATAGTGCCGGAGCCGCGAGGACCCTTAATAACATAGGTGTCGAGGCGCTCGCCATTGTCGATATTGGCAAGGAAGACGCGCTCGCCGGCAACAAGATGAGCGGCATCCATCAAGTCCTCGTCGATGGTGATGCTGCCGACATAGTGGAGGTTAGCCTCGGTGATGCGAACGCGGTGGATCTTAGATTTGAGTACTTCTATTGTCATAATTATCTATCAATCTTACGTTTCCGGCCTGAACGGCGACGAAAGTGCGACCATCCAGAACGGTACAATATATTACTTTTAGGAGACCTGAGTTTTCTATTTGGCGGGTTATCTGTTCGGGATCGGTGCTCGCTTGCAGGGCGCGGAAAATTTCTGGAGCGACGGCGCGATGCTGCGGAGTGAGGAGCTGGTTACGGGACGACATAGCAAGACCGTCGGGCTCGCGAACAGTGGGGCAGGCGACGATTTCGAGTCCTTGGGCCCAAGACTGGCCTTTCTCGCGCGCCTGGCGGGTCATCTCACGGATGATGGCGATCTGCTGGAAATCTTTCTGCCCGAAAAACGCTTTCTGCGGTCGGACGAGATCGAAAAGACGGCTGACAACCTGAGCGACGCCGTTGAAGTGGCCCCGGCGAGAGGCGCCTTCCATAATTTTGTCCAGTTCGCCGAAATCGAACACGCGGGTGTCGGGCTCAGGATAGATCTCCTCGATGGAAGGGACGAAAACAATATCAACACCCTCGCGGGCAAGCAGGAAAAGATCTTTTTCCAGTGTGCGGGGATAGTTCTTAAGGTCGGAGGGGTCGTTGAACTGAGTGGGGTTTACAAATATGCTGACCACGGTGTTTGGAGACGATCCTGTCTCGCCTTCGGCGTTACGATCACGCGCCGCTTTGGCCGCTCTTACGAGTGAAAGATGACCCTGGTGGAGCGCACCCATAGTGGGGACGAAGTTAATATTCGTCACCCCCTCCAACGCACGGGCCAATTCGCCCCTTGTTTTTACGACACGCATAAAATACGCGCCAAAGTTAAAAAAATTTAATAACTTTGCACGCATATGAAAAAAATGGTTATGATAATGTCGGTGGTCGCATTGGCGGCGTGCGAAAAAAAAGAGAATTTTCAATGGACGATAGACCGCTTTGACGATATCAGAGTGATGCGCTATCAGGTGCCGGGCTTCGAAGAATTGGAACTCGACCAAAAACTGCTGATATACTATCTGAGCGAAGCGGCCCTGAGCGGACGTGACATCCTGTGGGATCAGAATTTCAAATACAATCTCGCCGTAAGGCGCATCCTGGAGGACATTTACAGGAATTTCGACGGTGACCGGACCACTTCGGAATGGTTGGCACTGGAGACCTATATTAAAAAGGTGTGGTTTGCGAACGGAATGCATCACCACTATTCGGGCGACAAATTTGTACCCGGATTCAGCAGGGAGTATTTCGAGGGCCTGGCGCCGGAGGTGTCGGAGGAGATAAAGGCCGTGATCTTCGACCCGACGCTCTATCCGGTGAGGGTGAATCAGGCGGCGGGAGAAGACCTGCTGGCCACCTCGGCGATGAACTACTACGAAGGAGTGACGCAGGTGGAAGCGGAGGCATTTTATGCAGGTCAGGCCTCGGCAGCCGCCGGTGATCCGCAACCGATCTCGTACGGGTTGAACTCGAAGTTGGTAAAAAAGGACGGGCGTCTGACGGAACTGGTGTGGCACGAGGGCGGGATGTATGGCGAAGCGATAAAGCAAATCACATACTGGCTGGGAAAGGCTGCCGAAGTCGCCGACGAGCCGCAGAAGGGCATTATCAACGAATTGGTGAGGTATTACAGATCGGGCGACCTGAGAGAATTCGACCGATACAACGTGGCCTGGGTGAGGGATACGGTGTCGAAGATTGATTTTGTGAACGGATTCATAGAAAACTACGGCGATCCGTTGGGAATCAAGGCAAGCTGGGAGTCGAATGTGAATTTTGTGGACGAACAGGCAACGAAGCGCACGGAAATTATAAGCGAAAATGCGCAATGGTTCGAGGATCATTCGCCCGTGGCGCCGCAATATAGAAAGCCGGTGGTCAAAGGAGTGTCGGCAAAGGTGATAACGGCGGCAATGTTGGGCGGCGACTGCTATCCGGCAACCCCCATTGGGATCAACCTGCCGAACGCCGACTGGATAAGGCGCGACTACGGCTCTAAAAGCGTTACCATACAGAATATTACGGACGCTTATGACAAGGCGGCAGAGGGAAATGGATTCCAGGAAGAATTTGTGTTGAGAGCGGAAGACAGGGAGCGGATGAAAAAGTGGGGCAGTCTGGGAAGCAATCTGCATACCGACCTGCACGAATGTCTGGGGCACGGAAGCGGCCAGCTGGCGCCGGGGGTGACGGGAAGCGAACTGAAACAGTATGGTTCGGCGATAGAAGAGTCGAGAGCAGACCTCTTTGCGCTCTACTATATTGCCGACCCGCAGATGGTGGAGCTGGGGCTGATCGAAACGCTGGATGTCGCGTGGGCCGAGTACGCGAGTTATATGATGAACGGTCTTGAGACCCAGTTGGCGAGAATCGCGCCCGGAAAAAACGTGGAAGAGTCGCATATGCGTAATCGTCAAGCGATTGCGTCGTGGTGCTATGAGCGTGGTAAAGCGGCGAACGTGATCGAAAAAGTTGTGAAGGACGGGAAAACTTATGTGGTGGTGAATGATTTCGAGGCACTGAGAAGACTGGTGGGAGAGCTGCTGGGCGAAATTCAACGGATCAAGAGCGAGGGTGATTTTGCCGCTGGGCGCGATTTCATAGAGAACTACGGCGTGAGGGTCGATCCTGTGCTGCATACGGAGGTGCTGGCGAGATACAATGCGCTGAATTTGGCCCCTTACGGCGGCTTTGTGAATCCCCGCTACGAGCTGGTGAAGGATGAAAATACAGGGCGGGTGACGGATATAAAGATCTCGTACAACGAGAGTTACGCCGATCAAATGCAGAGATATAGCCACGATTATTCTTTCTTACCGAGCAAAAATGAATAGTTTTTTGAAAAAATACGGACTGACGGTGCTGGCGGCGATGATTGTGGTGGCAGCGGTGGTGGCCTTATTTGTATTGCCGAGAGGCGAAGGTTCGGGGCACCGAAATGGAACACGCGAGCAGGTCAAGGAGCCGACAATACTTTACGGAATCAATGCCGATAATTATCAGCTTGTCGAAGGTCAGATAGGTGCGGGCGAGACGATGAGCAACATTTTCGACGGCTTCGGCTTGGGGCCGGCCAGAATTCACCGGATAGAACAGGTGAGCCGTGACAGTTTCGATCTGCGGAAAGTGAGGGCCGGGAATCGCTATGTGGCATTTCTGGAACCCGATTCGCTGGCCCGATTGGCCCATTTTGTGTATGAAAAATCGCTGACGGATTACTTTGTGATCACGCTCGGAGGCGGCGACACAGTGAAAGTGAGAAACGGACAAAAGCCGGTGCGCATAGACCGACGGCACGCCAACGCCGAAATCAGCAGCTCGATGTGGAACGCGATCGTGGATAACGGACTGCCCCCTGCGCTGGCCGCAGAGCTGGAAGACATCTACGGCTGGAGCATCGACTTCTTCGGAATTCAATCCGGCGATAGCTTCGAGGTGATCTATGATCAGCGTTATGTGGATACATTGCCTGTTGGGATCGGGCGGATTTGGGGCTCGGTTTTCAAACACGCAGACAAAACGCACTACGCGATCCCGTTTCGACAGGACGGTAAAATCGCATACTGGGACGAGAACGGAAACAGCCTCAAAAAGCAGTTCCTGAAAGCACCGCTCAAGTATACGAGAATCAGTTCGGGCTACTCTAATGCCCGCCGACACCCCATTACGCGTGTGGTGAGGCCGCACCAGGCGATAGATTACGCTGCGCCGTCCGGAACTCCGGTATCAGCGGTGGCGGACGGAGTGGTATCGAGGCGGTTCTGGGACTCGAAAGGCGGAGGTAACACTCTGTTTATCAAGCACGCGAGGGGATATGAAAGCGGCTACCTGCACCTGAGGGGCTTCGCTTCGGGAATCGTGGTGGGAGCGAGAGTGAGGCAAGGCCAGGTAATTGGCTATGTGGGTACTACGGGCGCATCGACAGGGCCGCATCTCGATTTCAGGGTTCGGGTAAACGGTAGGCCCGTGAATCCGTTGAAAATCCCACAAGAGCCCGGCGAACCGGTGAAAGCGGCAAACAAGGCTGCATTTGAGCAGGTGCGTGCGCGCGTGATGGGAGAGCTGGACGGGAGTCTACCACCGGGAGAATGGCTGGTGCAGTTAGATAGTTTATGATGGAGTTGGAAAAAATAGTGGCTGTGGTGCGCAAGCATCACTTGATGACACTGGCAACGGTGGCGAAGGCAGAAGGGGGGACAGGGGAAGAGGTTTTTGTGCCCTGGGTGGCGCACGTCTTCTATGCCTGGGTGAAAGAGCTGGAATGTTTCGTGTTTACCTCAGACCCCGAAACCAGACACGGGAAAGAGATGGTGGCCGGGCCGGTGGCTGCAGGAGTGGGGCTGGAGACGAAAAACGTGGGTAAGGTACAGGGAATACAAATTTGCGGAAGTGTCCGGCGACCGATAGATGGCGCGGAAAAAGATGCTGCACGAAGTGCCTACCTGCGCCGATTTCCGTATGCAGCGGCAATGGGAGCGGCCGGAAAGGAACTTTCGCTATGGATACTGGAACCGAGCTATATGAAACTCACCGACAACACGTTGGGATTCGGTACGAAGCTCACGTGGTCTAAAGAATAAATCGCTGTCGGCGTTCCGACCTACCAAGCGAAAAGCTTATAATTTTTCATCATTGCATTCACGTCGGCACGGACGGCGGCTATGTTCGTCTCGCTGTCGGGATCGGACAAAACGCGGTCGATAAGGGCGACGATGTCATCCATCTGCTGAGGGCGAAGGCCGCGAGTGGTGATGGCAGGGGTACCGAACCGCAAGCCGGAGGTCTGAAACGGCGAGCGCGAATCGAAAGGAACCATATTCTTATTGGTGGTGATGTCCGCGGCGACAAGAGCCTTTTCGGCAGCCTTACCGGTGAGTTCGGGGAACTTGGTGCGCAAATCGACCAGCATCAGGTGATTGTCGGTGCCGCCGGAAATGATCTTATAACCACGGTTCACGAAAGCCTCTGCCATCGCGACGGCATTCTTGATAACGAGGGTCTGGTATTCCTTATATTCGGGCTGGAGCGCCTCGCCGAAAGAAACAGCCTTGGCAGCGATCACGTGCTCCAATGGGCCGCCCTGAACGCCGGGAAAAACGGCTGAATTGAGCAATGCGGACATCTTCTTAACTTCGCCCTTGGGAGTGGTCAGACCCCACGGATTGTCGAAGTCTTTACCCATCAGTATAATCCCCCCGCGAGGACCGCGAAGAGTTTTGTGAGTGGTGGAGGTGACGATATGTGCGTGAGGAACAGGGTTTTCCAACAGACCGGCAGCTATGAGTCCGGCAGTATGGGCCATATCGATCATCAGAAGTGCACCCACTTTGTCGGCAATTTGGCGCATACGCTTATAGTCCCATTCGCGAGAGTAAGCCGACGCGCCGCCGACGATAAGTTTGGGTTTATGCTCGATGGCCAGAGCCTCCATCTCGTCGTAGTCGATGGTGCCGGTGGCCTCGGAAACCTTGTAGCCGACAGCTTTATAGAACAAGCCGGAGAAATTGACGGGCGAACCGTGAGAAAGATGGCCGCCGTGAGAAAGATCGAGGCCAAGAAAAGTGTCCCCAGGTTTCATACAGGCAACAAAAACCGCCATATTGGCCTGGGCACCGGAGTGAGGCTGAACATTAGCCCACTCGGCATTGTAAAGCTTGCAAAGGCGCTGAATAGCAAGCGTTTCCACTTTATCCACGATCTCGCAACCGCCATAGTAGCGCGCGCCGGGGTAACCCTCGGCATATTTATTAGTGAGCACGGAACCCATAGTGGCCATAACCTGATCCGACACGAAATTCTCCGACGCAATAAGCTCGATACCACCTTCTTGACGCGCACGCTCGGCGCCGATCAACTCAAAAATCTCTTTTTCCATAGTTGCAAAGGTAAGAAATTTGTGTAAATTTGTGCAGCTAATTTTTGATTTTTATGGGACTTTTGAAAGGAAAGGTCGCGCTGGTAACCGGTGCGGCAAGGGGAATAGGCAGGGCAGTGGCCCTCGAAATGGCGAAAGAAGGCGCCGACGTGGCTTTCACCGATTTGGCCGTGGATGAAAATGCAAAGAAGACAGAAGCCGATATTCAGGCGCTTGGCGTGAAGGGAAAGGCTTACGCGTCCAACGCAGCCAGCTTCGAGGAGGCCCACAAGGTTGTCGAAGAGGTGGTGAAGGATTTCGGGCGGATCGACATTCTGGTCAATAACGCCGGCATCACCAAGGACGGGTTGATGATGAGAATGAGCGAGGCTCAGTGGGATGCGGTGATAAACGTGAACCTCAAAAGCGCTTTCAACTACATTCACGCGGTGACTCCGGTGATGGTTTCGCAACGAGGTGGTTCGATAATCAATATGGCCTCCGTGGTGGGGGTTTCGGGCAACGCAGGACAGGCGAACTACTCGGCATCGAAAGCAGGAATGGTGGGTCTGGCAAAGAGCATCGCAAAAGAACTGGGACCTCGCGGAATCAGGGCCAACGCCATTGCACCTGGATTTATAATTACCGAAATGACCGACCAACTGCCCGATAGCGTGAAGGAAGAGTGGGCCAAGCAGATCCCGCTTCGTCGTGGTGGTACGCCCGAAGATGTGGCGAAAGCTGCGGTGTTCCTTGCGAGCGATCTGGCGTCATACGTGAGTGGGCAGACCCTGCACGTTTGTGGGGCGATGAATACATAGCCGGGCGCGAATGCGCTACGGCGAGGGAGATATCACGGGGCGCGGGCAAAAATAAATGGCATCTTATCTCGATAACGATGTGAAGTTTCTTGCGGGAGTGGGCGAGGCGCGAGCAAAGCTACTGGCTACGGAGCTGGGAGTGCGAACGCTGGGCGACCTGCTACACTATTTCCCTTTCCGATATATTGACAGGGCAAAAGTCTACGGGATAAAGGATGTGACTGAAGAGGTGGAGGATACCTATGTGCAGATACGGGCGCAGGTGCTGGGGAAAAAGATCATCGGCGAGGGGAGGGGACAGCGACTGTCGGTGACGGTAAGGGACCGGACGGGGACGACGGAACTTGTGTGGTTCAGAGGGGTAAAGTGGATCGAAAAGCGATTGGAGCCGGGGCGCGAGTATGTCTTTTTCGGGAGGCCGCACTTTTTCAGAGGCGAGTTCTCGATGGTGCATCCGGAAGTAGAGCCGGTAGGAGGGGTTTCGGGAGAGGCACAAGCAGGGGGCCTGAGGGACGCTTCGAGGTCTGACAGGCCGACAGCCTCGTTACAAGGGGTTTATCACACGACCGAGAAGCTCACGAATCTGCATCTTGGCACGAAAGGGATTTACAACCTGGTGTGCAATATGTGGCCACTGGTGCAGGGAAGCATTGTGGAGACGCTGCCCGAAAGTCTGCTGACAGAGCAAGGGCTGATGGGGCTGAAAGAGGCGCTGTACAATATCCATTTTCCGCAAAGCACAGCGCTGCTCAAGAGTGCAGAATATCGCCTCAAGTTCGAGGAACTGCTCGGAATCCAACTCGATATACAAACAAAGCGAACCGCGCGAATTAATCGTGACGACGGATTCGTGTTCCCAAAGGTCGGAGAATTTTTCAACCGATTCTGGAACGAAAAACTGCCGTTCGAGCTGACCGGTGCGCAAAAACGGGTCATAAAAGAGATACGTGCCGATACGGTCAGCGGCCGCCAGATGAACCGGCTGCTGCAAGGAGACGTCGGGAGCGGAAAAACGCTGGTGGCGTTGATGGCAATGCTGCTGGCGGCGGATAACGGATTCCAAAGCTGTATGATGGTGCCGACGGAAATACTTGCTCGTCAGCACTACGCCTCGATAACCAAAATGGTCGAAGGGCTGGGACTGAGGGTGGGGATCATTACCGGTGCGTCGAAAAGCCAGGAAAGAAACCTGGCACTGGAGGGAGCGGCGGAAGGCTACCTCGATATATTGATAGGTACGCACGCGCTGATCGAAGACAGGGTGCAGTTTGCGAATCTGGGTCTGGTGATAATCGACGAGCAGCATCGTTTCGGAGTAGAGCAGAGGGCGAAGTTGTGGACGAAAAACGAGCGCCCGCCGCACATATTGGTTATGACGGCGACGCCCATACCGCGTACGCTCGCGATGACGCTCTACGGTGATCTGGAAGTGTCCGTGATAGACGAACTTCCGCCCGGCCGACAACCTATCAGGACATATCACAAGAATGACGGGGACAGGTTGGCGGTGTGGGGTTTTATGAAGCGCGAAATAGCAAAGGGAAGGCAGGTCTATGTTGTGTATCCGCTAATCCAAGAGTCCGAAAAGATGGACTACAAGGATTTGTACGACGGTTTCGAGAGCATATCACGCGATTTTCCGCGGCCCGAATATCAGGTCATTGCCGTGCACGGGAAGATGCGGGCGGAGGATAAGCAGCAGGCAATGAGGGAGTTCAAGGATAAGCAGGCGCAAATTATGGTGGCCACGTCGGTGATCGAAGTGGGGGTGGACGTGCCAAACGCAACGGTGATGGTGATAGAGAGCGCCGAGCGGTTCGGGCTCTCGCAGTTGCATCAGCTCAGGGGGCGTGTCGGGAGGGGAGGGGAGCAGTCATATTGCGTGTTGATGAGTGGGCAGAAACTATCGAAAGAGGCGCGGCAGAGGCTCGGAGCGATGGTCGAAACCAATGACGGATTCGAGCTGGCGGAGATGGATCTCAGGCTTCGCGGAGCGGGTGATATGGCTGGTACTCAGCAGAGTGGCCTTGCCTGGGAACTCCGAATCGCCGACCTTGGGCGCGACCAGCAAATAATCGAGATGACCAGGCAGGTAGCCTCGCGGATTTTGGAAACAGACCCGATGGTGACAGATCCGTTGTTGGCCGCACTGAGGGAGAAATTTACACCCAGGACGCCGAAGGATTTTAGTAATATATCGTGATGAAAAAGTTTTTATTGTTGTTGGCGATAGGCGCGATCTTCAGCGCAAAAGCGCAAGTCGTAGAACCCCTCAGGGACGGCGAAATGCTTGTTTATAACGTCTCCTACAGGGCAAAACTGATACCGAACATAAACCTGATGAGGGTGACGCTGCGAACTATGAAAGAAGACGACAGTTTTCACGTGGTGGGCAACGGACGGACGAGCGTAACAGTGGGAGGAATCTTCAGCCTGAACGACACCTATCACACCTGGCTCGATGAGAAAACCCTGTTGCCGACGCGGATGACAAGCGACTTGCACGAGAACGATTACCGCATCAGAGCTACCTACAGCTACGACTGGAATGCTATGACGGTGAGCACATTGGTACGAAGACCGAGCTGGACGGCGGACAAATATACGACGATGCCGATAGACCAAAACAGTGGCGATGCGTTTTCGCTTTTCTACCGCCTGCGAGCGCTCGACATCGGAGCCTTGGTGGTTGGGCGGCCATATCCTTTGACGCTGGTGCTGAATGAAGTGACAAAGCCGATCCAATATACCTATCACGGACGAGAAGAATTGAAAATCAAAAAATTAGGCGTTAGAAAAGTACTGAAATTCACCTGCACTATGGCAACTTCGGACGGAACTGTATACGAGGAGGGGATGACCTTGACGGTATGGGTGTCGGACGACCAGTTCAGGGTGCCGTTGCTGATGGAGTGCCCGGTGAGGATAGGGAGGGTGAGTGTGACGCTCGTGGAATAGAAAAAATTTTATTAAATTTGTCCAAATTTCTGACCCAATGAAAAAACCTATATTATTGTCGATGGTGCTGCTGGTGGCGGGTGCTGCCGCAGCGCAAACAGGTCAAGACCAAACCTCGCGGCAACTTTATGACGCCGGGCAGTGGTCGGTGGCGCAATTCGAGTTCGACAGGATGAAACCCAAGGACCCGATACTGGGCCTGGAACTTCTGAATATGGAGGAGTTCAGGGCAGGAACCGACGAGTATGGCAGAAGGCTGTGGAACAACGCGCTGGACATTCTCTACGAGGTCGATCCGAGGCTGCTTCCAAAAGAGTTGCGTGACGAATACCACTTCAAGCGTGGTCACGCCTTGTTTGCTGTGGGACGTACCAGCGAAGGAGGAGGAGGTGACAAAGCCTCGCGCCGGGAGTTGATGCAGGTGCTGCCGGACAGTGACTGGGCTCCGCACGCGGCCTACTATATCGGCTATTTGGACTATGAGAGCGGCGATTACGAGAGTGCGAAGGAACTATTCAACAGCATTGCCGAAAGTCCTGATTACAAGGAAATTATACCGTATTACCTGCTGCAGATCGAGTTTCTGGAAGGCAACTTCGAATATGTGACACAGCGGGCGCCGGAGCTGATCCCGAAGGCAGCCATAGCGCGGCGAAAAGAACTCAGTAAGATGACCGCACAAGCGTGGTTCCGGCTGGACAACTATGACGAGGCGCTGACGCATATCGAAAATTATCAGGCTATGGGCGGTGAGATGGAGCGCGACGAGTTCTATCTGGCCGGCTACTCGCTCTACCACGAGGAGCGTCTTGCCGAGGCTGCCCAGCAACTGGCGCGCGCGATCGGGCCTGACGATGCGTTGTCGCAAAATGTGTCTTATCACTTGGCAGACATATACTTACGATTGGGCGATGTGGCAAAGGCGCGCCAGTCGTTCTCGATCGCAGCCACGTCCGATTTCGATCCTGTGATCACGCAGGACGCGCTATTCAACTACGCCAAGCTGCTGTTCGAGACCGACGGAGGACTGTTCAACGAAACCGTGAACGTGCTCACCAGATACATCGAAACCTATCCGACGGCGCCCAATATCCCGATTGCGCGCGAACTGCTGTTTGCAGCATACTACAACGCGCACGATTATAAGACCGCTTACGATGCGATAACGCAGTACGATCCGGGCGAAAGAAACGTGGGGACGGCGCTACAGAAAATCACATATTATCGTGCGCTGGAGCTCTATGTGGATGGTGACGCGAACGGAGCGATGCAGTTCCTGAACACCTCGCTGGAGCATCGTTACGCCGCGAGATACACCGCACTGGCGTCGTTCTGGCAAGGCGAAATACTCTACAAGGCAGGCAATTACGAAAGCGCGATACCCAAATATGAGACCTGTTTGCGTTTCTCACCCGACGGCGGAAACCTGATGGCGCGCTATGATCTGGGTTACGCGAACTTCAACCTGCAACGCTGGGACGCCGCAAAGGGGTGGTTCGAGGGCTTCCTGAGCCGTTACAGAGTGCGTGACGCTTTGAGGGCCGACGCTCTGAACCGATTGGGCGACATCAACCGTGCCCAAAGATCATATTGGCAGGCGATCGAAAACTACGACGGATCGGCGGCCATCTCGGCGGAAAACTCAGATGCATACTATTACTCTATCTATCAGCGCGCTATGGCATTGGGCTTTGCCGAAAGAACGGATCGCAAGATCGAATCGCTGCAAGCCATAATAGATACGAACAGAGGGCCTTATGTAGAAGTAGCTACATTCGAGATGGGCAACACTTTTATCACGCTGGAACGATACGCCGAAGGAGCGCAGACGCTGGTGAACTTCCTGCACGATTATCCCGAAAGTCAGTACTATACGCAGTCGCTGATGAGGCTGGGGTTGGCGTACCTGAATATGGGGATGAGGCAGGAATCGCTGAAGTATTACGAAATGGTAGTGACCAGAGCACCGTATTCCCCTGAAGCTCAATCTGCTACTAACCTGATACACGACATATATCTCGAAGCGGACGATGCCGATGGTTTCTTTGCCTGGGCAAGAGCTACCGGAGCGCCGATCGACACGGGCGAAATGCAGCGTGAAGAGTTTGCGTTCAACTCTCTGCAGAGGGCCTACCTGACCCCAGGTGGCGACAGGACGAAGGTCGAAGCGATGCTCAAAGAGTATATCGGAAGGTACCCACACGGAGAGAACATTGCTACTGTGCTGACTTATTTGTCAGACACCTACTACAATGAAGGTCGATTCGTAGAGGCTGCCGAAACCTACAGCCGACTGGCTGCTTCGAGCACCGATCCGGTCACCCAAAGCAAGGCTCGTGAAAACTTCGAACTGAGCAGCCGCAAAGCCGAATTCACCCGCGCAGGAGAGCTGAGAAACGAACAGAGAATGGAAGAAGCGGTGACCATATACAAACGATTAGCCGCGGACACTCGCACGGCAGAAGGAGCCGAGAGTGCATTCAGAGTTATTCAGTACCTCTATGATACAAGCGATTATGACTCGGCGCAACAGGCCGTGTTCGCATTCTCCGACGCAGGAACATCGCACGGCTATTGGTTGGGAAGCGCATTCCTGATCCTGGGCGACATCTATGTGAAAAACGGCGACTCGTTCCAGGCACGAGCAACATACCAAAGTATCGTCGATGGTTATCTGCCTGTGAATGATGGAATTGTGGCAGCCGCAAAAGAAAAAATAGCGAAACTATGAAAAAATACCTGTTACTTATAGCTCTCACGGGAGCAGTTACGGCGGCGACGGCGCAAAACATCAACAAGGAGCTGGAGGTGACGCGCGAATACACCCCAAAGGTGGCCGCAGCGGTGAAATTCGATCTGCAACCCGATATGACCGATACGCTAAAACTGCGACCCGACGTGCCCTATGAGATCACTCCGACGGCCATACCGATGAATTTCGGCGTGCAGAGATACATACCCGCAGGAATCGACACAAGGGCGCTGAAAAATCTGCACAAACTATATGTGCGTGCCGGGGCTGGGTATCCGCTGCAAAGCACAGGCGATATTTACTTCACGCCGAGAATGGCGGAGGACGGCGACGAAGTGGGGATATTCCTGAACCACAGAGGATCGTGGTCTCACATCGACAACGAATTGGGAGCGACGCCATTTTCGCAGCAGGCGCACTACGGCGGAGGAATCTGGGGCTCGCGCCAAGGATGGCGTCATAAACTTGAGGGTCAGTTGCTTTACGACTACCGACAGTACGATGCCTACGGGGCGAGCGGACTTGATATTACGCAGTATGCGTGGGCACCGGAAGACATCGAGATGTATGATCATTTCGCCTACAACAAGGCCACTGACAGAATAAATCTGGGAAGAGTGGGTGCAAGTGTGAATTTTGGTGACAACTTTAGAGACCTGAGCCACTTCAACTTACACATCGGACTGGACGGCGGGTATTCCCACAGCCTGAAGCAGACCGACATCAATTTCCACTTCAAGATGGCGCAAATGTTGGGCAAAAGGGGATACCACGGAGTCGAGTTCGGTGCCTGGGAGAGAGGTGCGCTCGCTCCGAATGACAGAACCGCGTTCACGGCAGTCGTGACACCGCGTTACATACTGGAGATCAATAAATTCCGCCTGATTGCGGGACTCGATATAAGGTACGTTGGAAACCATACCTCAGGCCAAAAAGGAGTGACACTCGCGCCGGCAGCCGATATGCGTTTCACACTTGGCGACGGCAAATTCGTGCCCTATCTGAACTACTCTTCGAGGCTTCTGGATGGCAGTCCGGAGGCGCTTTCGCGCGTGAATCCTTATGTGGTGCCCGAACTGGCCGCCACCGGATGGAGTGACGATCTGAGGGTGGGGATCGAAGGTAATTTCGATAATGTGTTCACCTACAAGTTGTTCGGCGGACTGTCAAGGCTCGATAACTACCACCTCTTCATCTCCCGAAACGACATCGACGTGACTGCCGATTCGCGCCACCTCTATAACGTTTACTACTCGCCGACCCGTTTCGATGTGGCTGCGACGAATGGCTCGCTCCTCACGATGGGCTTCGAGGTGGCGTTCCACTCTCTGGCAGGAATCTCGGCGGTCGTGTCGGGAAACTGGAACAAATTCAGTCTGGACGATGTGGAACTCAATGGGATAGAACAATTGACAGACCCGGCGGGTGACCTGCCCAAATATGAGATCGCCCTGGAGATGACATACCTTCATCCGCGCGAACTTTTCCGTATCACGGCAGGTGTCAAATCGCTGGGAGAGAGAGATTTCAATAACAGTTATAACATCACGGGCACGGAACTGTATACCGCTCCCGGCCTTTGGACTAATAGTGTGGGGCCGGTGATCGACTTTTTTGCAAGCGCCGAGGTGAAAATTCTCTACGGATTTTGGGCTTTCATCGAGGGTCAAAACCTTGCAAATCAACGCCTTTACCCCTACAACCACTATCGCGGTCTGGGGATAAGCGGGATGGCCGGTCTAAAAATCGTCTTTTAATGGGCGCAGGAGTGCGGTCAGGGGGCTCTAATGGAGTGCGGCGGATCACTAACGAGGTACGTATAGGGCTGGTGATGATCGGTGGCGGCTTGGACGGCCTTCGTGAGCCAAATCCTGTGGCCGTGCAGTCGATGTGCGATACAGATACCAACGATATCGAAGCCTCTGTAGCTCAGATAGGTAGATTGCGCGAGGCGGGTTGCCGGATAGTGCGACTGACCACGCAAGGGATGTGCGAAGTGGAGAGTATGCGCGAGATTACGCGGAGGGTGAGGGAGGCTTGGCCCGATGTGGCTTTGGTTGCAGATGTGCATTTTCAACCGGCTGTTGCTCTGGCACTTGCCGGCGTGGTCGATAAGGTTCGAATCAATCCGGGAAATTATGGCGATCCTGCGAAGAACGGTGCTTTTGCGGAGCTGGTCGATCGCTGTCGCGAAACTGGCACGGCGATACGGATAGGGGTAAATCACGGGTCGCTTTCGGGAGATGTGGAGGCGATGGTTGCAGGGGCGATGGAGTTTCTGAAAGTGTGTCGCGAGCGGAATTTCGATCAGGTAGTGGTGTCTATGAAAGCCTCCGGCGTGAGTGTGATGGTGGAAGCCTATCGGAAGTTAGTGGAGGCGATGGATGCCGAAACTAAGGCCGGCCGCCCGATGAAATATCCTATGCATCTGGGAGTTACAGAAGCAGGCAATGGGCTCGAAGGAAGAATGAAATCGGCCGTGGGAATAGGTGCACTGCTGGTGGACGGGATCGGTGACACGATCCGTGTGTCGCTAACCGAGCCGCCGGAAAACGAAATACCTGTGGCTCAGGCGATTCTGCAAGCCTGTGGGCTCGACAGTTCGAGAGCCGAATTTATTGCCTGTCCGGGCTGTGGGAGGACGCTATTTGAATTGGGCCCTGTATTAGAGCGAGTTAAAGCTGCCACGGCGCATCTGGGAGGATTGAAGATCGCCGTGATGGGCTGCATTGTGAACGGCCCAGGCGAGATGGCCGATGCGGATTACGGCTATGTGGGGGCCGGGCCGGGCCGGGTTACACTCTACAGAGGGCGCGAAGTTGTAAAGCGAGATATTGCTGATACAGAGGCGCTTGAAGCCTTGCTCGACCTGCTTCGTGGAGATGGACACGAGTGTTAGATGGTAATCTTGCCGACGACATATTTGGGTGGAACAGAGTGGTTTAGGTGGCTTGCACGTGGAGGAGGCGGGAACTTCGGTGGCGTCGGTGTGTGTGTGATCGATGTGGGTGAAAATTGGGTGAAGCAGACTGCGCGAAATCGCTGTGAGATAATGACTTCCGGTGGGGTGACTACGCTAACCGTGCCGGTGTATGGGGGGAACCAGGGCGGCCAACCGGGAGCAACGAAGATTGCGACAAAGGATGTGCGGATAGACAATTCCAAGCGCTGGCAACATCAGCACTGGGTGTCGCTGGTGTCGGCGTACAAAAAATCACCGTTTTTCGATCACTATGAAGGCCGTTTCGCGCCGATCTACAACGAGAAAAAGTTCAATTTTTTAACTGACCTGAACGCGGAATTGTTAAATATTTTAACTTCGATCCTGAAGTTAGGGGATGGTGTGCAAATATCTGAAAATTACGTGATTGCAGAGCCGGATGATGTGGATTTACGAGGAAAAAAGGCGCTACGAAGGTTAAATAATTTAACTTCGAGCGAAGGAAATATCGAGGGTTACACTCAAGTTTTTTCCGACCGAGAGGAGTTCGTCGAGGGACTTTCGATAGTAGATCTGCTGTTCTGTGAAGGGCCGGCGGCGCGCGATTACTTGGCCCAGGCTTCCTTGTAGAGGTAGAACGCGCCTTTGCGGTATTTACGGTCGAACGTGACGAGGCCCCGGTCGTCGATAGGGGAGACGGGCGAGCGAGCAGCCCCGAAATCGAACATATTACCGACGAAAACTCCCCACAAACCGGGCGCATCGACCGCGAGGCGAAGGTACTCGCTGTGGACGAAAGTCTGCCAGTTTTCAGGATGGCTAAAGCCATCAGGATCAGGACGTTCGAGGCGCTCTGACTGATGGAAAATCGACCCCCCGGCACCATAAGAAATCCCTGCGCGAAGATGGCTCCAACCGCTACGCAACTGCTCCAGCCACAAGGTCACTCCATCGGGCATACCACTGCGCCAACCGAAAGACAACTCGAACGAAATGAGGTCGGTGATGAAATTGATCTCGCCGTCCTGATTGCTACTTCCGGCAGTAAGACGCTGTGAATCAAGTTGATGGGCAAGATCATTAAGCTCACGGATCCAAGGCACGGGATCGCCCCAACGCCCGGAAACGCCAGAAAACAGACCCCACGCAACGATGCAGGGATGATTACGGAGCTGGGAGATCATCTCGATCAGTTGCTGCTTGCCGTTGGCCTTAAATATTTCTGTATCAATGAAATCTATGTCAATAGGATAGGTGGCACCCAGGAACGGCAAATCGTTCCAAACCAACAGGCCCGCGCGGTCGCAAAGCTCGTAAAAATATGGGGCGTGCTGACCGCCGAAAACACGAACCGCATTGGCGCCAAGTTCCTGAATCAGAGCTATATCCTCCTCGATTTGGAATGGGGTGAGAGCAGTGCCTACCATTGCTCGGTCGCGATGAACGATAACTCCGTGAATCTTAATCGGTTGGCCATTAAGAGTCAAATTATTTGCCGGGTCGATAGCGACAGTACGAAAGCCGTACTGGATTGATATATAGTCTGTTACCGCATCGTCGTCGCCTTTACTCAGCGTGACCTCTATATTATAGAGGTGTGGGTCGGCAGTGCCCTGCCAAAGGTGGGGAGAGGAGATGCTGAAGGGGATTTCAGTGGTGTTGGCGGCGACGGTGGCATCGAACGCAACGTGACCTCCGGAATCGAGGATGCGAAGCCGAACACGGGCGTTTTTGGGCGTGTCTTTAGGCGCATCTTTAGGCGTGTCGAGAAGCGTGAGGCGCACCGTACCTTCTACCAAAACAGAGTCGAGGCGGGTTGTGGACACGAAAATGCCGTCGCCGCCATTGACCGAAGGAGAGACCGAAATTGGCTCACACACAATGAGTTCCACGTCGCGAAAAAGGCCACCATAGACATTCTCCTCGCCGGCCGTGGGAAGAATATCGAGCCGGGGAGCGTTGCTAACAATGATACGAAGAGAGTTGGACTGTCCAAAAGTCAGATAGTCAGTGAGTTCGACCGTGAATGCAGAGCTGCCGCCGAGATGGGTGGAGATGTGACGTCCGCCCACGAAAACATCGGCGACGGAGGCCGCGCCGTGGGCCCGAAGAAACACCCGTTTACCGTTCCAATCGGAAGGTATATCGATGGATTTTAGATAGTTACCCTCGCCGCGAAAGTATCCTTTAGTCGCTGTGGCATTCCAGGTGTGTGGCAGATTTACAACCGCTGCACCATCGGTGTGGGTGGCCTCTTCGGTGAAAAACGTCCAGCCGGCATTGAGATTGTAAACGCTTCGTGCAGAAGCATTTACGGCAAGAGAAAATATCGCCAGTATACAGATGAAACGTCTCATACGACACAAAATTAAGAAATTTTAGTAAATTCGCCCTATGAACTGGCTCGATATCGTGATAATTTTGGTGTTGGTGCTTGCAGCGTGGCAAGGTTGGAAACAGGGAGTGATCGTGCAAGTGATTGGCATTGTTGCGATTATAGCAGGTGTCATACTTGCGAGGAACTACGGCACGAGTGTGGCTGGATTTGTGGCAATAATGTTGGGGGTGATCTTGGTGATTGTTTTGGTGGGACGGCTGACTCGCGGGTTGTTCAGAATCGTGGGGTTGGGAATTTTTGACAATATTCTTGGGGCCGTGTTCTCGGCGCTGAAGGTCTGGATAATCATTTTCTTGATTCTAAATCTGTTCGACATCGACAGTATTTTTAATAATACGCTATGGATCAAAGATTTGTGGCCACGGTAACGCGCTCTACGGGGAGTTGGTACGAGTGTCGGAGAGACGCTTCGAGCGGAGCCGCCGGTGGTTGCGAGGAGGTTTTTCGAGCGCGTTTGAGAGGAAAATTAAGGTTGGGAGGTTCGCGAGCAACGAATCCGGTAGTGGTGGGGGACAGGGTGGAATGTGTCTATAGTGAAGGAGATGTGTGGATTGAAAAGGTGTTGCCTCGCAAAAATTATGTGATACGCCGTGCATCGAATCTGTCGAGGGAGTCGCATATAATTGCTGCGAACGTTGATCAGGCGTTGGTGGTGGCGACGCTGGCCGCGCCTGTGACGAGTCAGGAGTTCATAGACCGATTTCTGGTGACCTGCGAAGCATACTCGATTCCGGTGACTATTGTGCTGAATAAGACCGACTTGGAGGTGCCGACGGAGCGGTTTGTCGAGGTGTACGAGAGAGCAGGCTATGAAGTGATGCAGATGTCGGCGCTTACGGGGCAGGGAGTGAGCGAGTTACGGGAGTTTTTGACAGGAAAAACGACTTTGATTTCGGGCAATTCAGGAGTGGGCAAATCGACTCTGATCAAGGCAATTGCACCGGATTTGGATGTGAGGATCGGCGAAATTTCGAGTGCAACGGGAAAAGGAAAACATACGACTACTTTTTCGCAGATGTATGAGTTAGGTTGCGGTACTTATGTTATTGATACTCCGGGAATTAAAGGATTCGGACTGATAGACATAGAGCCGGCAGAACTGGCGAGATATTTTCCCGATTTTGTGAGAGTGGCGCCAGACTGTGAATACTATAACTGTACGCATACGCACGAACCTAATTGTGCTGTGATTCAGGCAGTTGAAGCAGGGATAATTGGGGAAGAGCGATATGAGAGCTACCTGAAAATGTTGGAGGAAGATGGGAAACATCGGTCGTAACGACGACGGCGATTTATAGCTACGCAATGAAGACACTCAGACAACAATTTTTGGAGAACATAGGGCAGACGTCGGGTGGGCCGCTGGGGGTGGAGATCGAGCGAGCCGAAGGGGTATTTCTATGTACGCCGGCGAGTGAGCAATATCCTGATGGACAGCGGATTTATGATCTGATTTCAGGGGTTTCGGTGAGTAATGTGGGGCACGGGCGAACGGAAGTCGTGGCGGCGGTTCAGGCACAGGTGGCCAGGTATATGCACGCGATGGTGTACGGGGAACTGATCGAAGCTCCGCAGGTAAAGTATGCGGCACGGTTGGCGGAATTGTTGCCGGAGCAGTTGCAGTCGGTGTATTTTGTGAATTCGGGAGCCGAGGCTATAGAGGGAGCGATGAAGCTTGCGAAGCGAGCGACGAGGGCCACTCGCGTCGAACTCGGAACGAGCGACGGTTCCCCCGCGAGGACTGTGACCGAGCGGCGGGAGATTTTGGCGTTCAGGAAAGCCTATCACGGCTCGACGCACGGGGCTTTGTCGCTAATGTCGAGTCCGGAAGGGGATGAATGGAAAAAGCCGTTCGAACCATTATTGGAAGAGGTAGACTGGCTGGAATTCAATGACCTGAAAGGACTTGCAAAGATAACAGAACGGACGGCGGCGGTGATCGTGGAGCCGGTGCAGGGAGAAGGGGGAGTGAGAATTCCTGTGCCGGGATTTTTGGCAGCATTGCGGAAGAGGTGTGACGAAGTGGGGGCATTGCTGATATTTGACGAGATACAGACAGGAATGGGGCGGACAGGTCGGAACGCCGACGGCGGTGACAACGGCCTTTTTGCATTTGAGAAATATGGCGTTGTGCCTGATATTCTGTGCGTTGCAAAGGCGTTCGGAGGAGGGATGCCGCTGGGAGCGTTCATCTCGTCGAAAGAGCGGATGGGTTTGCTGTCGCACGATCCGGCATTGGGGCATATTACGACTTTCGGGGGTCATCCGGTCTGCTGTGCGGCAGGGCTGGCAGCCTTGGAAGTGATTCTGGGAGAGGGATTGCTGGAGAGTGTGGAGGCGAAAGGGGTTATGTTCGAGGAACTCATAGGAAAACACAAGGCAGTGAAAGAGATTCGGAGAGCAGGGCTGCTTATGGCGGTGGAGATGGGGAAAAATGTGGAGCCGCTGGTGCGAAGGCTGCTTGAAAAAGGGGTGATGAGCGACTGGTTTCTGTTCTGCGACACGGCGTTCAGGATCTCGCCGCCACTGACGATCAGCGAAGAAGAGATAAGGGAAGTGTGTGAAATTATTATCGAATGTTTAGATGAGCCGGAACCGGCATCGATTTAATTAATAATTATGGCAGCAAATCCGGATAGTCTGGGGACGGAGAAGATAGGAAAGTTACTCGCGCGATATGCAGTGCCGGCGATAATCGCGATGGCCTCTATGTCGCTCTACAACATAATTGACAGCGTTTTTATAGGCCACGCAGTGGGTGCAATGGCACTGTCGGGGCTGGCGATCGCACTACCGCTGATGAACATCTCGGCGGCGTTCGGCTCGATGATCGGGATCGGTTCGGCCGCGATTATCTCGATAAATCTGGGAGAAGGACGGCGCGAAAGGACATTTCACATACTTGGAAATCAGGTGATTATGAACCTGATTATCGGCGTTTCGCTAACGGTTATGGCGCTGATTTTTCTGGACGATATACTGAGAGTTTTCGGAGCGAGTGGCGAGACACTGCCCCACGCGAGGGAATTTATGGAGGTGATCTTGTTCGGGAACGTGATAACGCACCTGTTTTGGGGCCTGAACGAGGTGATGAGGGCGTCGGGCTATCCGCGAAAAGCTATGGCACTGATGGTGACGGCGGTGGGACTTACGGCTGTGCTTAATGCGTTGTTTGTCTTTGGGTTAGACTGGGGAGTGAGAGGCTCGGCGGCAGCTACGATCTGTGCTCAGGCAGTGGCTCTGAGTCTGGAAATAGTGCATTTTTCGTCGAAAAAGAGTTTTCTACACTTCAGAAGGGGGATTTTCAGACTGTCGAGGAGGATCGTGGGCGGGATAGTGTCGATCGGGGTGGCGCCGTTTTTGGTCAATTTTTGTTCGAGCATAGTGGTGATATTCGTGAACAGGGCGCTGATGACCACCGGTGGAGACCTGTATTCGGGAGGATATGGAGTGATGAACAGGGTGGTGATGCTGTTCGTGATGATATGCGCAGGGTTTAATCAGGGAATGCAACCGATCGTTGGGTATAACTTCGGTGCCAAAAAATATGACAGAGTGGTGAGGGCTTTGAGGGCGACGATCCTGTGTGCCGTGGGAGTGATGACGGTGGCATTTGTGCTGGGCGAACTGATTCCGGAAAGAATTGCGTGGCTGTTCGTGGGCGCGAGCGATCCGAACGCAGAAGAGCTGGTGACGATTGCAGCCAAGGCGATGAGAATCGTGATGATGCTCTTCCCGATAGTCGGTTTCCAAATAGTCACCTCTAACTTCTTTCAATACATAGGCAAGGCGCAAAAAGCGATCGTGTTGTCGATGACCAGGCAGATGCTGTTTCTGGTGCCGTTGCTGCTGGTGTTGCCCAGAATGTGGGGGCCGACGGGTGTGTGGCTCTCGTTTCCGATAGCCGATGCGGTGGCAAGCGGTTTGGCAGGGTTTTTGCTATTTTTTCAACTGAGAGAATTTAAGAAATTCTCGAAAAACTATGAAAAAACTGATTACGATTTGCGTGGCGCTGGGAGCGCTGACGGCTACGGCGAAAGAACCGGTGATTGAAAAAGAGTTGTTGTATGACCAACATACTTTGGCGGATACGTACGATTACAACGGGACGACACGCGAATTTCAATATGACAAAATGAAGGAACGACTGGCGATGCTCGATTCGATCGAAGTACCGACAGTGTGGGACCAGGGAGGCGAGCCGAGGTGGGCGATACTGCAAAACCACAGGAACGAACACGGAACGGCGCCGCTGACCAAAGGTCACAAGACAGACGAATACCACTCAGTGGTAGATCGTTACGGAGTGATGAGAAACCAGTCCGTGCCGCTGTATGCCCAAGGGGAGCTGGGTAAAGAGGAGCCGGAGTGTTACGGCAGGGACGGTTCACTGGCGAGGATGAGAGGCTGGAATGCGGACTCGACCGCTTATGTGGTGGAGGTGTATAATGCGCCGGGAGTGTGGGAAGTGCCGACGAAATTCGTGAGGCAAATAGACGAAGGGGTGGAATTTACGAAAGTAGTAATGATCGACAGGCCGAACCAGAATATTGCGACGCTCGAAAAGGTGGATGACAAATGGCTCGTGAGAAGTATGAACCCCTGCTCTACGGGAGCACACAACCCTCCCTTCCAGAGGCCGACGCCCCAAGGAGTGTTCGTGATACAAGATCGCCAACCGAAAATGTTCTATACGGGTGATGGGAATTCTACGATCGTGGGCTACGCACCCTGGGCAAGTCGGATAACGAACGGTGCGTATATGCACGGTGTGCCGGTGAATAATCCGAACGGGTCGATAATTGAGTTCAGCACGACACTCGGAACGACTCCGCGCTCACACGAGTGTGTTCGCAATGCCAGTTCGCACGCGAAATTTATCTACGACTGGGCGCCGGTGAGGGAAACGTTGGTGTTCGTGTACGACTGATTTTGCACTGAGTCGGGGCGGTATGCAATTTTTAGGTCGCGGCGTGCGTTTATATGACGTATGCAGAATTTGATAATCTCTATAGTTTTATTATTAAATCAATTAGGACTCGACGGGCAAGTGCCGTACGAGGCATTTGAGACCGCCGCACAGAGCTATTATGCAGTGGAAGGGCGCCAAAAGGACGTACTGACTTTAATTGATTTTACGAAACCATCGACCGATAGACGTCTGTGGGTTATTGATATGGCTGCCGGAAAAGTGCTCTACAATACTCACGTGGCGCACGGAAGGGGGAGCGGCGATAATTATGCAACCTCGTTCTCGAACATAAGCGGCTCGAATCAAAGCTCGCTTGGGGTGTATCTGACCGAGAATACCTATATCGGTCGGAACGGATATTCTTTGGTGATCAACGGCTTGGAGGCAGGAGTGAATGACAATGCGAAAGCGCGGGCGGTGGTAATTCACGGAGCTCAGTATGCAAATCCCGAAGTGATCGAGGCTCAAGGAAGACTGGGGCGCTCGCTGGGTTGTCCGGCGTTACCTGTGGCGCTCGCAAAAGAGGTGATCGACGTGATAAAAGAGGGGTCAGTCCTCTATATATATGGCAGTAACGACAAGATCTGAGTGAGGGAGAATGTGAACGGAGGCGGGATCGGGCGCAGAGCCGGTGACGGATGTGTATTTGAAAGCGGCCTCCTTTTTGCACCAATCCTCTATGGAAGAGACATCCGAGTAGCGAGTTTTAAGGGTTGGCGAGATGGGGCGGTTGCGAAGTTCGATGTCTATGGCGCAAGGGGACGGTGACCAAAGAACCGCAACCCAACCGACAGTGTGAGAAATACTTAGATAACCAATAGCTTTACCCGGCGGGGGCGCTCCAACTATTTGTGGGGCGCCGTTTTCGTTATAGGATATCGAGACATCGCGGCCAAGATGTCGGCGTACGATGGCGTGCCAAGCGAGCCATTCGGCCCGGCGGGAGACGGGTTTTAACAGGGAGGCAACAGACCATTCCTCGTCGGTAACCCAGGGGCGGAGAGGGGTCGGGTCGGTGGGCGTCCGCTGCAAGTCAAGAAACACGGTTCACACGGATTTTTTCGATACGGCGACCCGCCATAGATATAACCGAGAGGTGGAGCCGGGCATCGCCAGGGGACGGAGCGAAATCGACCGACTCGCCCTTGCGAAGGAAGCCGTGGCGGATCTCAAGCATAAGCCCTGCGAGAGTCTCGGCATCGCCGCGAACGGGAGCGAAAAAACCTTCATCTACACCGAGGATGCGCTCGACATCGCCGAGGTGGGTCTTACCGTCGAAAATCCATTCACCCTCGGCAGTAAGAGTGTAAAGAGCTGATTCGGAGTCACTCTCATCCGAAATCTCCCCTACTATCTCTTCTAAAATATCTTCGAGCGAAACGAGGCCGCGAGTGGCGCCATACTCGTCTACAACGATGGCGAGGTGGCGACGACCGGCCTGGAACTCTTCGAGAAGGTCGTCGATCTTTTTGTGCTCGGGAATGAAGAGAGCCTTACGGATGAGTCTTTGCCAGGCAAAATCTTCGGATTCAGAGATATACGGCACAACGTCTTTGATATACAGGATCCCCTTGATGTGGTCGATGTTCTCCTCGAAAACCGGAATGCGAGAAAAACCCGACTCGATTATGACCTGCTTGACGTGAGCGAAATCGTCCTCGATGTCGAGTACGGTCATATCCAGACGCGGGCGCATAATTTCGCCGACCTCGCGACCGGCAAAAGATACGATACCTTCGAGAATCTGTTTTTCCTCGTCGGAATGTGCCTCGGTAACATCCAGCGCATCAGATAGTTGATCGAGAGAAAGATTTTCGCGACTCTTGCCCTTGATGCGAGAACCGGTGGTGACGAGAAGCCACGCGGCGGGGCGGAGGATTTTTTTGAGTACGGTTATGACAGGTGCGCAGATGCGAGCGAACCGGACGCTGTTATATGTGGCAAAAACCTTGGGGAGGATCTCGCCGAAAAGGAGCAGAATGAAAGTGACGATGACCGAAGTAAACACGAATTCCCAAACGGGCGATGAAAAATCGAGGGTGCGGTCGATGAGGAGCGCCGAAAGAATGACGATCGAGATATTGACCAAATTGTTGAGGATCAGGATAGTAGCAAGGGTGTATTCGCGGTCGTCGAGTAGGCGGGCGATCTTTTCTGAGTGAGGGATGGCATCGAGGTCGGTCTGGCGAAGAGAGAAAAGCGACGTCTCCGACGCCGAAGCGAACGCCGAACAGAAGATAAGTGCGACAATGAGTATAAGGATCCAGATCATAGCAGAGGCGGCTTACTCATCGAACAGTGAGCCGGTTTGGGGTTCTGCGGGAGCGTCTGCCTCCTTTTCGAGCGATGCCTTGGACGACGAGCCGTGGGACGAAGCGAGAGTGGCCTTACGTCGAACCCAGGCTGGAGTATTCACAAGGTGGTCGATGTTGGAGTAACGATCGGTGCCCTTCCACTGAACCGTACTGTTTTGAGGCGGGGTCTGCGGACGGAGAATACGTTCCGGTTCGGGTTCAGGGGTGGCTTCGGGAGTGAAGCGAGAAGAGGGAAAACCTGCGGGACGGTCATCGGGCTCAGGCCGGGAAACAACGATAGGCGGGGCGGACTGGTGAGCAGGAGCGGGAACGGAAATAACGTCATCGCCCGAACCGGCAAACCCGGTGGCGACGATTGTGAGTTCCAATTCGTCCTCAAGCGAAGGTTTGGATGCCGTACCCCATATAAGGTTGGCAGTCCAACCGGTGCGCTCCTGGAGATAATTACGGATAGTACCCGCCTCACGCTGAGTGACTTCGCGGTCGCCATAGGAGATATTGAGAAGGATGTTTTTGGCACCCTTAATGTCGCGATGATTCAACAGGAGTGAACTTACGGACGCCTCGACGGCCTCCAAAGCGCGATCGGGGCCGGAAGCGCGAGCAGAACCCATAAAGGCACGACCGGAGCCGCGCATTACGGTGTTCACATCGGCAAAGTCCACGTTCACGGTGCCGTGGCCGGTGATGATCTCGGCAATACCTTTTACGGCAGTGGCCAGTACATCGTCCGCCTTCCAAAAACCCTCGAAAACGGGAAGGTCGCCATAAAGTTCGGCGATGCTATCGTTACTGAGAACAAGCAGAGAATCAGTGTATTGTCGGAGTTCCTCGATACCGGCGCGAGCCTGAGCGGAACGGACAGGACCCTCATCGGTGTAAGGGGTGGTGACGATGGCAACGGTGAGAATATCGAGTTCGCGAGCAGCCTTGGCGATGATGGGAGATGCGCCCGTACCGGTCCCGCCGCCCATACCGGCAGTGATGAAGAGCATTTTGGTGCCCTCGGTGCGGAAAACATTGATGATATCATCGACGCTCTCCTTGGCTGCCTGGGAACCCAGCTCAGGCTGGTTACCCGCTCCGAGGCCCGAACCCAACTGAACCTTGATGGATGCCTTGGAGTGTTCGAGTGCCTGGGCGTCGGTGTTACAAGCGAGGAAAGTGACGTCGTTAATGCCCAGATCCACCATATGGTTGAGGGCGTTACCACCCGCGCCGCCAACCCCCGCAACCATAATTATGGAGCGCGAAACCTCGTCGAGGGCCAAATTTTTCAAGATACTGCTCATAAGCTATAGATCTTCGTCTCCATCTAAAGTTTCCGACATAAAACCCTCGAGCAACCTTTTCAAGGGATTGGAACGACGTGGCCTGGAGAGTTTTTCGGACTCTTCTTCCTCGACGACGGGACGGACAGGTTGCTGGGCGCGCGGCTGCGTATGGTGAGGGGCGGCTGTGTCCACGCGAGCGGGAGACGATTCTTCCAAAGCCTTAAGCAACAAGCCGATAACAGCGGAGTGAGAGGGGTCCTGTGCCAGTTCGGAGCACTCCTTGGTAACGTGAAGATCCGGCAGTGCCAGCCGAACTTCGAGACCTGTGACCTCGCGAAACAACTCGTCGATTCCATCCAGCCGGGAACCCCCGCCGGTGAGGACGATACCCCCCCGAAGCTGATCGAGCTCAAGGCCCGAATCGGCGATCTCCTTTATTACGAACTCAGCGATCTCCCGAAGACGGTGCTCTATGATAGTGGCGAGGTTGCGCTGAGAGATCTCCTGCTTGTCGCGCGGAGAACGACCGGCGATGGCGATGAGTTTGTCTGCCTTTACCTGAGGAGCCATAGCGCGCCCGAAGGTGGTCTTGAGACCCTCGACGTGCTTCTCAAGAATGCCCTGCTGATGGATGTCACGGTTGAGATCGCCTGCGCCGAAAGGAATACTACGGACATATTTGATGACCCCGTCGTGCCAAACGCAAAGATCGGTGGTACCGGCACCAAGGTCGATAACAGCCGCACCGAGCTCCTTCTCTTCGGGAAGCGTAACAGCTTCGGCGGAGACAACGGCCCCTGCAAAAGTACGCCGAGAGCGAACTCCAAGCGAGAGAAGCGTCTTTTCGAGGCGGTCGATAAGAGTGTGAGAACCAAGCACGAATCCGAAAGTTGCATTGAGCTTTTTACCAAACCTGCCCACGGGATCCTTGGTGGTGTCCCGGCCATCGATCAGGTAATGAACAGGGAAGCGATCGAGAATGCGCAACCCCTCCTCTGCCTGAACACCGGCCATAAGACGGGTGAGGGTCTCCACATCGGACGGACGGATTTCGCCGTCGGTGTGCTCACCGGTGAGAACATATTGATCGTGGGTGGCCGAACGGACGTGACGACCAGAGGTGGCGGTGTAAAGGTCGGAAATATGCATACCGAGTCGCTGCTCGACCTCCGAGATAAGCTCCTTGATGGTCTCCGATGCCTGCTGACGATTGGTGATCTCGCCGCGAGTGATCCCCTGAAGCGGACGTGACGAAAGGTCGAGAATGGAGAGCCGTTTTTGGCCGTTGAGGTCGTTTTCGCTCTCGGTCGCGATGCCCAAAGCAAGCGTGACGCTGCCCGAACCGGCATCAAGGGCCGCTATGTAATTTTTATTTGACACAAATAATCTGGTCTTTATATTTTACGTCGATGTAGCTATACTCCGCAGGGACAGTGATATAAAACGTCTTTAGCTTCTGAAGCTTCTCAATTTCCGTGCCGTCCAGCTCGCCGAATGCAACCGTTTTAGGGCCGAGACGGGCTTGCAGTTCGATTTCGTTTCTCTGTCTATTTTCGCTGCCCCGGTGCACCCTGATCTCGGTAACCTGTTGGCGCCAAAAATCACTATCCTCAATGTAATTCACAAAGTTAGCGAGTTTAGGCAAAAAACGATAGCTTTCGTAAGATTTTTTTTCTTTTTGTTGCAAAGTGAGCTTTTTTTCGGCGAGATTGAGCAGAGCGTCGTCGAGATTTTTTTGCTGGTGGGTTAGAGTGGCTATCTTTTCGGCCTTGGTCTCGGCGAAACGTTCGCGACGGGCCGATCCCCAAAACCGCTTGGGGCCGCTGGCCCGAGTGGCCCGGAGGTTGGTGCGGATGGAGGCGCGTTGAGTAGTAAGAGATTGATATTCAGACTCTATGGCAGTGAATTGTTCGAGGAAATCGTTATAATTGTCGCGCTGCATTTGAGCATAATTGCCGTGGGCAGATATGGGAAACGGGAGCTCGGCGGAACCGGTTATAAGAGGGACGTGGACGTTGATTTTGTTGTCGGCCTGTTCCTCGTCAAGGATGATATGACCATCGTCGGTGAAGTAAAAGCAGTGACCATCAGTGGTTTGTACGTGGAAAGCAGGCTGGCGACCCTCGACACGAATGGTCGTGATACCGTCGAGATTTGCCCAAACGAGAACCTTTTTCACTTCGGGATGGGAGGCGAGGTGGCGTTCGATGGCGTCGATATCGACAGCATCAAGAGGCTGACCGACAGGATTTATACCACCCTCTTGGAGCCATTTTGAGATTTTGGCAGTCGTGACAACGCGGGTATCGGCGCGATCCTCAGCGACTATTCGCAAGTCGGAGATGGTGATTTTAGCGCGTTGTCGATGGCTATGGATGGTGGCTAACGCGATGTAAGCCGCTACGGTACACCACATTATGACGATAAGAACTATATTGAGGGTACGGTTCATTTGTGGGCCTCTTTAGCTTTTTGAGTGATTACGGCGGCGATCTCGGCGCAGTGGTTCTCGATGTTGCCGGCGCCGAAAGTTACAACGATATCGGTGCTCATCTCCCGAAGGGCTTTTGCGAGCTCTTCTTTTGGGACGAGGTGCCACGGAATGGTCGTTTTTTCGCCGATCATTTCGGAGCCGATACCCTCGATCGGGAGCTCGCGAGCAGGATATATAGGCGTGATTAGTAGTTGGTTAGCCTGAGAAAGTGCGGCGGCGAACTCAGAGGCGAAATCGCGCGTGCGGGTGTAAAGGTGAGGTTGGAAGATGGCGGTTATGTGGCGGTCGGGAAACATTTTGCGAAGTGAAGAGAGCGCCGCAGAAAGTTCTTCGGGGTGATGGGCATAATCATCCATATAGACGGCAGTCGGGGTGTTGATGTAGAAGTCGAATCGACGCTTAACGCCTTGGAACTCAGATAATGAATTGCGGATTTTGTTGGGATCGAGCGGCGTGTGACGGATTTTTGAGGCGGCCCAAACCATCGCCACCGCGCCGATGGCGTTTTCGAGATTGATACGACCGGGGATGCCTAATTTTATGTCGTGGATGATTCCGTCGGGAGTAATGATATCTGTGGTGCCGTTGTCGCGGACGTGAAAGTCGGTCGAAGAATCGTCGAGTGAATAAGTGTAAGTGGTTGTGGATGAGTTTCTTATCTCTATCTGAGCTTTTTTATTGAGAATAAGCGTGCCGCCCGGACGGATGCGGTCGGTGAATTGCGTAAATGCCTCTTGAACAGCCTCATAAGTGCCATAAATGTCGAGATGGTCGGCGTCCACGGCGGTGATTAGCGCGACGTCGGGCGAGAGGCGCAAGAAGGAGCGGTCGAACTCGTCGGCCTCGACAGCGAGGAGAGGCTTGGTGTTGGAGGAGGGCCGATCGTCAGTCTTTTCGAGGACGAGATTGCTGTTGAAATTCTTGGAAATACCGCCCAAAAAGGCATTGCCACCTCCTGTGAGACAGTGATTTAGCCAAGCGAGAAGAGTGGTGGTAGTCGTCTTACCGTGGGTGCCGGCAACCGCCATAGTGAAGTATCCGTCGGCAAGGTGGCCCAACATTTCGGAGCGTTTTTCGATCGAAAATCCGTGATCGAAGAACCAAGTAAGCTCGCGGTGATCAGACGGAACGGCGGGTGTGAAAACAACCATCGTAGAGGCCGGATCGCGAAACTCAGGCGGGATAAGCGACTCTGAATCGGTATAATGCACGAGAGCGCCCTCGGTTTCGAGCTGGCGCGTGAGCGGAGTTTCGGTGAGATCATAACCCGCAACCTGCCAACCCTTGTGGAGGAAAAAACGGGCGAGAGCGCTCATTCCGATGCCGCCGATGCCGATGAAATATATTTTGTTAAAGCTCATCGATGACGATTTTTGCGATGCGGTCGGCGGAGTCAGGGATGCCGAGTTTTGAGATGTTAGCGGAAAGAGTCGCAAGGCGCTCCGAGTCGTGAACCAGCTGGAGAGCAGTAGGAATAGCGCGCTCAATGGCCTGAGAGTCAGGGCAAATTTCGGCAGCATCCTTATTCACGAGAGCCATAGCGTTTTTGGTTTGGTGATCCTCGGAAACATTGGGCGACGGCACGAAAAGGACTGCCTTACCGAGCAAGCATAGCTCAGAAACAGTGATCGCGCCGGAGCGGGAGATAACCAGATCTGCAGCACTATACGCGAAATCCATACGTTCTATGAACGCGCCACGCCAGATTTTTTCCGTGGTGGGGCGGTCGGCGAGGAAGTCATCGATTCCTTTTTCGTAGTATTTTCCGGTCTGCCAAATGATTTGAACCTGCTGAGTGTCAATGATATGGTCAAGGTGGTGTTTCATCATATCGTTGAAAGTGCGGCTACCGAGCGAACCCCCGACTACGAGAATAACAGGGAGATCGGGAGTGAAACCGAAATATTTGAGAGCCTCGGTGCGGGTGGTGGCGGAGGCGTGTGTGGTGGGGGTGCTGTCGGAGATCGCGGACAGGAACCCGGAGCGCAAAGGATTGCCGGTGAGTATGATACGGTCGGCGGGAAAGAAGCGATCCATACCATCATAGGCAACGCAAATTTTGTGGGCGCGTTTGGCCAACAGCTTGTTTGCGAGGCCGGCGTAGGAGTTCTGTTCCTGAATAATGGTGGGAATGCCGAGTCGCTGGGCGGCGCGAAGAACGGGTGCCGAGGCATAACCGCCGAAACCGACGACTACATCCGCGCCGAAGTCCTTTATGACACGGCAGGCGAGACGGAGGCTAAGAACTATCTTGAACGGCAACAAAAAGTTACGAGCATCGAGCTTACGGTGAAGTCCGTCGGTGGGAAGTCCGACGATGGGATAACCGAGTGCAGGGATCCTCTCCATCTCCATTTTGCCGAGAGCACCGACGAAAAGCAGCTCGACCGAGTCACCGAGCTGACGTTTAAGTGCCTCAGCCACAGCGACTGCGGGGTAAATGTGGCCACCGGTGCCACCGCCGGAAAGAATTATTTTCATAACATCAGGTATTACGACGTATTTCTAATAGCGACTCCTCTCTGGGACGATCGAGCGTTTGTTCCTGAACCTGACGGCTAACCCCAAGCATCATACCCAATGCAAGCGACAGGAACAATTCCGACGAACCACCCTTGGAAATGAGCGGAAGCGTGAGCCCGGTGGAAGGCAGCAAATTGGTTGAAACCATCATATTAGCCATCGCCTGAAGCGTGATCAGCAAACCCAATCCGAGAACAAGAAGGCTGGGGAATGCCGTGCCGCACTTACGGAAAATGAGGATAGCCCGAAAAAATATCCACAAATATAACAACAGAACTCCAAGTCCACCCAAAATCGCACCATACTCCTCGATGATGAACGCATAAGCATAGTCGCTTTCGGCCAACGGAAGGTTCTCGCGCTGAATGCTTTCGCCGGCACCACGACCGGTCAAGCCACCGGCAGCAATCGCGATCTTGGCCTGTTCGACCTGATAGGAATCCCCCGTGGTGTCTGAGTCGCCGCCGGCAAAGTTCTCGACCCGACTGATCCAAGTGCTCATTCGTTGAGGAGGCTTGCCGATCGCGTACAAAGAACCGATACCGAGAGCAGCTAATATGCTGAGAATAAGCACGAACTTGGCCAATTCATAAACACTGACGCGACCGATGAAAAGCATCACAAAACAAGTGCCGAAAAGGATTAGCGCGGTGGAGAGGTTGGTGGGGAAGATAACGGCGCACGAAACGATGATGGGCCCCAGAAGCGGGAGAGTGGTCTCGGTCAGGGTTCGAGCGCCATTTTCGGCACGGAATCTACGTGGAGAAAGCGGAGGGATGATAACCTGAGAGGCGATGGTTTTCTGGCGTCGGGCAAGCTCGCGGGCAACCACCATAACAGTCGCGACCTTCAGGAAGTCGGACGGTTGGAACGTGAAATTTATAACCGGAACCCGGATCCAACGAGGAGCATCGGGAGCATCGGGATTGACCTCGCCGATGAAATAGACCATCAGCGTGAAAACCAGCGCCATAGCATAAGCAGCCCAAACGACTCGACCATAAAACTGGTAATTGACCTTGTGGACGGCATAGATTACAACGAGCCCCATCACGACGATAACGAACTGACGCACAAGCACTCCGAAGTGGTTACCCCCAGACCCGGTATTAAAGGTAGAAGCGCCGGTGGATGAGTAGACCACAAGCAACGAGACGATAGCGAGGATGATCGCGATGATCCAAAGCGTGACGTCGCCGCCGGGACGAAGTCGGAACGGCGGCAACGGCTGTGGCGATTTCGGGCTACGCGAAACGTCGATTAATTTTTCTGATTCTTGATCCATTGAGAGAACTGTTTTCCGCGGTCTTCGTAATTTTTGAACAAATCGAAGCTGGCGCAAGCGGGTGAAAGCAACACAACGTCGCCGGGCCGGGCGAGTTTACGGGCGCGAGTCAGGGCGTCATCCAACGACGAAGTGGAGTGGATCTCATCGATGCGGCCCCGAAACGAATGGACAAGTTTTTCGTTATTAAGTCCCATACACACAAGTGCCCGAATGTTGGGAGTAAATTGATACAGAGGTTCATAGTCGTTACCCTTGTCGGTGCCGCCGGCAATCCAAATTACCGGTTTTTTCATTCGCTCGAAAGCGAAACGAACGGAATCGACATTCGTGGCCTTGGAGTCGTTGATCCACTCGACGCCATCGAACTCGCCGAGCGACTGGAGGCGGTGTTCCGGGGTCTTGAAATTCTTGATGGTCTTTGCGATAGATTCTTCGGGAACGCCGGCCGCAAGAGCCGCGAGGGAGGCCGCCTGGAAATTGTCAGAACCTGAAAACGAGAGCCTCAACGTCGGGAGCTCGTGTTGTGTGAGCATCCGGGCGGTCACCGGGTCGTCGGCGCAATATATAAAGGTGTCATTGGGACGCTGGTTACGGGTAATCTGCATCTTGGAGGCTGCATAGAGTTCCAACGAATAGTTATAGCGGTCGAGGTGGTCGGGCGTGATGTTGAGCAAAACGGCGATGTCGGCGCGGAAATCTTTCATCCCGTCGAGCTGGAAACTGCTGAGTTCCAACACATACCAATCACGGTCGGTGGTGGCTACCTGAAGAGCGAAACTCTCGCCGATGTTACCGCCGAGGCCGACGTTGAATCCAGCATCGAGCAACATTTGGTAGGTGAGGGTCGTAGTGGTAGTTTTGCCGTTTGAACCTGTGATACAGATCGTTCGGGCGTCGGTATAGCGGCCTGCGAATTCGATTTCGGAGATGACCGGGATGTTTTTATCCAGCAGGGATTTAACGATCGGCGCCTTGTCCGGGATGCCGGGAGATTTGATGACCTCGCTGGCTGTGAGTATTTTAGCCTCAGTGTGGCCGCCCTCCTCGAAAAGGATGTTGTGGGCTGTGAGAGTCGCGCGATTTTCGGTGCTGAGAGAGCCGGAGTCGGAAAGAAAGACGTCCAAGCCCTTTTTTTGAGCAAGAATGGCCGAGCCAATGCCGCTGATGCCGCCACCCAAAATGACTATGTGTTTCGACTTCATCGTACCTTAAGAGTGGTTAAAGTGATGGCTGCCAAGAGGATGGAGAGAATGACGAACCGGATGACGATCTTGGATTCGTGGAAACCTTTCAGCTGATAATGGTGATGGAGTGGCGACATAAGGAACACGCGCCGACCCTCGCCATAACGTTTTTTGGTGATCTTGAACCAGACGCGCTGGATGATAACAGATCCGGTTTCAAGAACATACACGCCACACATCACGGGGAGGAGCAACTCCTTGCGGATCATCAGAGCCATAACGGCGATAACACCTCCGATGGCCAAACTACCCGTGTCTCCCATAAAAACCTGCGCCGGATAGCCGTTATACCACATAAAACCAATGAGCGCCCCGGCCATAGCGGCAGCAAAAACAAGCAACTCGCCGGTACCGGGGATATACATAATATTCAGATAATCAGCATAAATAATGTTACCGGAAAGATAGGCGAAGATGCCCAGCACGACGACTATGGGGATAGCAACGCCGGTGTTGAGCCCGTCGAGTCCGTCAGTGAGATTCGCCCCGTTGGAAACCCCCGTGATGATTAGAATCGCCCAAACGATGTAAAGCACCCAGGTGAGAGGCCCGTTGTGACCCTTCTCGCCGGTGAAGACACCATAGTCGAGCTCGACATCTTTAGCAAAAGGGACGGTGGTGGAAGTTGTTTTGACGGTTGCATCGGCAATGGGGCGATCGGTGTGCTGAACCTCCTGTACGACGATTTGAGGAGAAAGCCACATAACCGTGCCGACGATGATGCCGAGGCCTACCTGACCTACGATCTTGAACTTACCGTCGAGGCCCTGTTTGCGGTGGCGAAAAACCTTGATGTAGTCATCCAAAAAACCTATGAAACCGAGCCAAACGGTGGAAATGACGAGTAGCTGGACGTAAATATTGGTGAGATCGGCAAGCAGGAGCATCGGGATGAGGATCGCGCCGAGGATAATGAGGCCGCCCATAGTGGGAGTGCCCTTCTTGGCAGCCTGCCCTTCGAGCCCAAGGTCGCGGATGGATTCACCTATCTGCTTGCGTTTGAGCAGCTTGATGATCATACCGCCGAAGACCATAGCGATCAGAAGCGCAAGGATGATCGCCGCGGCGCCGCGAAAAGTGAGGTACTGAAAGATGCCCGCGCCGGGTACGTCGAGCTGGGCGAGGTAACGGGAAAGACTATATATCATAACTCATAAATGCTTTTGTAACTTCTTCTTTGTCATCGAAATGATGGCGTTCGGAGCCGACAATCTGATAGGTCTCGTGGCCCTTGCCGGCGACCAGAACGATGTCATCGGGCTGGGACATAGCAACCGCCGTGCAGATAGCTTCTCTACGGTCGATAATGGAGACTGTGCGGTGGCTGGGATCGAGGCCCTCGCGCATTTGGGCAATGATGTGGGCAGGATCCTCGGAGCGTGGATTGTCCGAAGTGAAAATGGCGAAATCGCAGTTCGAGGCAGCGATACGAGCCATCACAGGTCGCTTGGCAGTGTCGCGATCGCCCCCGCAACCAACTACCACGAAGAGGCGCTGGCCCTGTTTACGGATCTCGGCGATGGTGTCGAGCACATTCTTGAGAGCATCCGGAGTGTGGGCATAATCGACGATCGCGGTGATACCCTTGGGAGAGCGGATGGTCTCGAAGCGACCGGAAACAGGAGTCAGTGAACTGAGTATGCGCAGAGTGTCCTCCTTTGCAAATCCCAGTTCACGAGCGCAGGCATATACCAGCAGAAGGTTGTAGGCGTTGAAGCGACCTATGAAATTGACCCAAAGCTCGATCCCGTCGATGGAAAGAAGCATACCGTCGAAGTGTTGTTCGACGATGCGGCAACGGAAGTCGGCAGGAGAGCGAACAGAGATGGTTTTGACGGCAGCCTTGGTGTTTTGGATCATCACCGAACCGTTCTTGTCGTCGATATTGGTGACGGCAAAAGCAGTGGAGGGGAGCTCGTCGAAAAAGCGCTTCTTGGCCGATATGTAAGCGGCGAAAGTGCCGTGATAATCGAGGTGCTCGTGTGTGACGTTGGTGAATGCGCCACCCGTAAAGTGCAGGCCGGCAATGCGTTGTTGCATAACGGAATGGGAGGAAACCTCCATAAAGCAATATTCACACCCGCGCTCCACCATAGCAGCCAGCATTGCGTTGAGGCGAATGGGATCGGGGGTGGTGTGGGTCGAAGGCAGGATGGTGTCACCGATGCGGTAATCGACCGTTGAGATGAGACCCGCCTTGTTACCAAGGCCGCGAACGAGATTGTAAAGCAGTGTCGCAGTGGTAGTTTTACCGTTCGTGCCGGTGACTCCCACGAGCTTGAGCCGGCGGCTGGGGTAACCGTTGAATGCCGAAGCGGCCTGACCCATAGCTTTGTGTGAATCCTCGACGACGATCATAGTGGCGTTGTGGGGCCCGGTGGGAATATGCTCGCATATAACCGCGACAGCACCCTTTTCGATCGCTGCGGATATGAAGTCGTGTCCGTCGATCTCGGTGCCCCGAAGAGCGAAAAACAGCGACCCAGGCTCGACACTACGAGAATCGAGCACCAGAGACGAGATCTGGATATCGAGAGAACCCACAATTTTCCCGGCTGTCAGATCTTTGAGTATGTCTTTAAGTATCATAGTGTATGGTTTTTTGCGGAATCCAGGCGCCTCATAAAATCGCGTTCGCCCTGACGGGTGGCCACCAGAGGAGTCTGCCAATCGTGGTGAGTCACATAGACCCGATCGGCAACAGCTTTGAAAACGGGACCGGCCAGCGATGAGCCGTAAAACACGTCGCCATAAGCGTTATAACGAGTCCAAATAGAAACGATACAACTGTATTTGGGTGCGTCGGCGGGAAAATAACCGACCATCGTGGCCATATAGATCTGCCCGGAACCCTCGCCGAGATAGCGTCCGCCGGTGAGTTGCTGAGCGGTACCGGTCTTGGCGGCAACCTTATAATAAGGATTACGGAGAACCCCGGCCGTGCCCTCCTCGACAACACCTTCGAGACTGGCGCGGACAGCATCGATAGTGCGCGAAGGAGCGATGGAAGCGTTGATAACCTGAGGTTCAAACTGCTGGACAGGAACGCCATCGGCCGAGAGTTCGCGAATGAGCATCGGGCGCATCATCTTACCGTTGTTAGCCACGGCATTATAGAGAGTGAGCGTGTGTAAAGGACTGATCTCGAAGCCGTAACCGTGTGACATATAAGAAATTGAATTCGAGTGCCAGGTGCCACTCTTAATGGCTTCGGGAGTGGGTTTGTGGAAATTGGGGATCGCTTCGCCGATGAGGCCGGTGTCGAGCGGACGGTCGAATCCAAGAGCGGCAATGTAATCTACATACTCTTTCTCCTTACCGCGCTCCTTGAATCGACGCTCTACAGCTTGAACGAAACCGACGTTGGAGGAAGTCTCGAAAACACGACGAAGAGTGATACGGGGTGATTCGGGAGAGTGGTCGTCACGGAAAGTGGCGCGGCGAAGTTCCAGACGGCCGGAGCCAACATCCACAAGATCATCGAGATGCATACCGTCGTCGAGCAGGGCGAGCAGGGACGCGAGTTTGAAAGTAGAGCCAGGTTCGTCGCGACCACCGATAGCATAGTTACTCGTTTCGCGGCATCCGTCGCCAAGCCGTTCGAGATTGGCTATGGCCTTGATCTCGCCGGTAGCGACCTCCATCAACACGACGGTACCGCGAAGGGCACCGTGTTTGAGGATCTGCCGGGCGAGCATAGACGAGGCAACATCCTGAAAATCCATATCGAGAGTAGTGGTGACGTCCAATCCATCGATGGGCTCTACGTTAAGCGGACTTTCGACGGGAGTGGAGAAGCGCGAGGTTTGTTTTTGCATCATTTGCCAACCGGCCTTACCTTTGAGTCGGTCGTTGAGTGAAAATTCGATGCCATATAGCCCACGCTCGGAGAGCATCAACTGGGGACGCTGTTTGGAAGAGTCGCGGTGGGGAGTGAGCAAAGTGTCATAAACAGAGCGAGTTGTACCCAACGTGCGCTCGGCAAGGAGACCGAAAGGATGCTCGCGGTGATAGACCCTTTCGAGCGAAAGGCCGCCGAATCCGGGGCGAAGATTCAGAAGTGGGAAAGTCCGAACCCGCTGGAGTTCATCGACGCTGATGAGACGAGGGTTGAGGCGGCGGTAACCACGGGTAGCACGGTTGTTAAAACCCTCTTGTAACAAGGCGCGATAATGAGTGGGAGAACGATCGCCGAAAAGGGCGGAAAGGCTGTCGGCCAGGCCATTGACCCCGGCATTGAAGCGCCGCGGAGTGAGCGAATCGACCCCGAAATCCATCCCTAAGTAGTACATCGTGACGGAGGTGGCGAGAAGGCTGCCGTCCGAAGCGAAAATCTGGCCCCGTTGGCCGTCGATCCGTTCAGGGAAAAACGTCCGCTCCTCGGCCTTTTCCCTTAACCGAGCGCCTTCAGGACTGTATTGGAGGTACAAAATGCGAGCGAAAATGGCAAACCCCACGAGCAAAAACACCACATAGAGGAGCTTCACGCGAAGCATTATCTCGCGTTTAATGTGTTGCTCTTTTGGAATGCGAGGACTCATCGTTCAGAAACAGTTTTAACGGGATGAGGGAATTCTTTAAGAGGTATATTGTTGGCCTCAAGGCGCTTAACTATCTCGCTACGACGAGTCTCGCGAGCCACGCGGGCGGTGGAGTGGACAGCTTCGATATCAAGCCTACGAACTTCGGCCTCAAGGGTCTGGCGTTCGAGGTGAAGCTTCTGGAGGTGGAAAGTGTGGGCGATGTAAAGCACGAGAATGACAGCTAATCCTGTGAGATATGGCCACATACGGCGCATCCATTCGCTGGACAATACGCTGCCCGAAAATACCGACCCTACCTTGCGACGACGCTCGGCTGCACGAGTGCGACGAATCGCACGACGACCCTCTCTGCTCAATCTTTCCATCGTGCTGCTGCTCTGAGTTTTGCGCTACGACTGCGCGGATTTTTTTGTATTTCTTCTTCGGTCGGTACGATCGCCTTGCGGGTTATGACTTCAAACGGAGTTTCGATGTGGCCGAAGAAATCTTTCTGAACGATGCCCTCGAAATTACCGGTCTTGAGGAAATTTTTGGCGAGGCGATCCTCCAGCGAATGGTACGAAATTACGACAAGTCGGCCACCCGGTTTGAGAACTTTAAGACTCTGAGAAAGAGCCATTTTCAGTGCTTCCATCTCGCCGTTTACCTCGATGCGAAGGGCCTGGAAAAGGCGCGAAAAGTAGCGGTTCTCGTCACTCTTAGGAACGAGAGGACGGATGATCTCGGTAAGTTCGAGTGTGGTCTGGATAGGCGAATTGCGGCGCGCCTCGACGATACGACCGGCGATCTTGTGGGGCAACGGAAGCTCGCCATAGTCGCGAAAAATGGCAATCAAGCGAGCCGGATCATAAGTGTTTACAATGTGTGCCGCGTTCAAGTGTCCTCGCTGATTCATACGCATATCGAGGGGTGCATCCGCCCGGAACGAAAACCCACGCTCGGCGCTGTCGAAATGATGCGACGAAACCCCCAAGTCGGCGAGAATACCATCGACCTGACGAACGCCATACTCGCGAAGAAGGCCGCGCATAAACCGGAAATTACCCTCGATGAACTGAAAACGGGCGTCTTGCGGAGCATTTGCCCTGGCCTCGGAATCCTGATCGAATCCGAAAAGACGACCTTGCGGAGAGAGTCTTTCGAGAATCGCGCGAGAATGGCCGCCGCCGCCGAAAGTGAGATCGACGTACGTTCCATCTGCCTGAATGTCAATCAATTCAAGCGATTCGGAAAGCAACACGGGCGTGTGGTAAAATTCCATAGGCAAATTTGGTGTAAAGATAGCGAAAATTTCACTAAATTTGGACAAATTTCTTGCGCAATATGACGAAAATATCTGTCGAAGGAGTACTGACCGCAAAGGCCCCGAAGCTGGCCCGACGAATACCGAAAGGGGTGGTGAGGTGGCTGGAGAGAACTATACGTCAGGATGAATTGAATCACGTATTAACTACCTATGCCACAGCGACTCCAATGGAGTTTTTACGTGGCTTTTTTGACTACGCGGGGGTTTCGTACGAGGCCGTCGGGCTGGAGAAATTACCATTGGACGGACGATATATTTTTGCATCTAACCACCCGTTTGGAGGGATGGACGGGATGATGCTCGCGGAGGTGATCGGCTCACGTTTCGGCGATGTGAGGGTGGTGGTGAACGATATTTTGATGTATCTGGAGCCACTGGTGCCGATTTTTGTGCCGGTAAATAAAAGTGGAGCGCAGGCAAAACGTAACGCGATAGCCCTGAACAAGGCATTCGAAGGGCCGACGCCGGTGCTGACCTTTCCGGCGGGGCTGTGTTCGAGGCTTGTTCCGGGTTCGGGGGCTTCGGGCGTGGTGTGCGACATAGAATGGAGGCCCAATTTCATTAAGCGGGCGCTGCAAACGGGGCGACAAATCGTGCCGGTGTATGTGGAAGGGAAACTTTCGAAGCGGTTTTACAGGTTGGCTAACTGGCGTAAGAGGCTGGGAGTCAAGGTAAATGTGGAACAACTGTTCCTGCCGGACGAAATGTTCCGCCAACGGGGAGGGCATTTTAAACTGATCTTTGGCAATCCGATAGATGTGACGACAGATACTAAGCCGCAGGAAATCAAAGAGATAGTGTATCAACTAAGCGAGGAGCCAGCAGGGACATAAATTTGGCTCCATCGCACTCGGAAAGCGACGTGATACCGGCCGCATCGGCGAAAAACAACTCGTCGAACGACGTGAGCTCGGAATGAAGGACAGGTTCTTCGCGGAGAGATAAATAATCTGAAGCCGAGGCGATTACGAGATTACGTTCGACACTGTCGATGGCACCGTCCAGCAGCGATGCCGTGAAAATAGTGCGGCCGCGAATGCCGAACAGGGGAGCATCGCCGCAAGAAACGAGCACCTTGCCTTCGCGTCTTATGGAGCGTGCCGAGCCGCCTTTTGCAGTGTCGGTCGTGCTGTGGATCGTGGCGATAGTGTCGAAAAGTGAGGTGGCAGAAAGTTGAAAACCAGTAGGAAAACTTGAGAAAGGTATTGAGTATTCGTAAGTTATGGCCATTGGACGGAGGCTCGAATGTGTGTAACCGGTATCGAGCAATTGACGTTCTGGCGTGATGGTTATTTGGGGTTTGTCGTTGTTTGGGCCGTCCGGAGCGAGGCAGAAAAGCATCGTGGCGCTGCCTTTTGGAGTATAGTGGGCGGCGCGGAGTTTTGCGGATATCTCGGCGGCGATTTTTGCTTCGTCGAGTGCGGGACGAGCACCGTAAATGTGATCGAAAGCGCGGGCTGCAATGTCCAAATGCTCAGCGAAATGAAGAGGCTTACCGGCCAACGTATGTATACGCTGATAGACGAAATGCGCGGCGAGCGAGCAAGAAGGCGAGAAGCCGCCTGTGACAGGCCCCGTCATCGTAGCGAGAACATTTTGAGCAGCAACTCGCGCAGCAACTCACCGTCGGAAGCACCGCCGCTGTTAAGACCCTTGCTCTTGGCGTCATACTCGCGAAGCAGACCCAATACCTTGAAAGTGATCTTGTTAGGCCACAGCGAAGCGACCTTTTTCAATTCTCCCACAAGGAACGGCGAAGGAAGACGAAGAATGCTCATCAATTCGACATCGGATGGCATAGGAATTCCTTTGTGGCGCGCTTGCCAGCTGCAATAATTGAGCACGAAAATCTCCTTGAACTGACCGAAAAGCGCCAAAATAGACACTAAAAGCGGATGCTCTTTGGGATTACGGGCGAAGTTGTCGGCGATCATCAATGCACGACGCTCATCTCTGGTAGTCACCGCTTTACATAGCTCAAAATTGTTGAAATCCTTGCTGAAACCGGTGTTGCGCTCGACATCTTCCGGCGTAAGTTTTTGTGTACCTTCGGGCAGCGCGAGAACAAGTTTATCGAGTTCGCTCGAAATCTTAGCCAGGTCAGTGCCGAGGTGCTCGGTAAGCATTTCAATTGCCTTAAGATCAGCCTTTAAACCACGTTTACCAACAAGCGCAGTGAGCCAATCACGAATCTCATAGTCGCGCGGACGGGCGGACTCGAAAACTACCCCCTTGGCGCTTACGTGCTTGTAAAGAGCGGTACGTTTATCGAGGTTTTTCTCCTTGTGACACAGCACTAAAATAGTTGAAGAAGAGGGATTTGCGGTATAAAGTTGCAGCTCCTCGATCTTACGAAGTTGCTGGGCCTCGCGAACGATAACGACCTGAAAGGCACCCATCATCGGCATTTGGCGCGCAGTATTTATGATTGCCCCGGTGTCAGAATCCTTGCCGTAAACTATGGTGCGATTGAACGCCTTTTCGGCCTCGGAAAGAGTCTCTTCAGCAAGCATATCGGACAAAGCATCAATGAAATAACTCTCCTCGCCCATCAACAGATAGAGGGGGGCGAACTTCTTGTGCGAGATCTCTTTTTGAAGGGACTCGAACGCAGCTACGCTGTCGCGAAATTTTATTGTCGAACCCTTTGCCATCAGATGATCTCTTTGGTGATTTTCAGTACGTTCTCGGTCTGTGGAGTGATTTTGAATCCGTCATCCAGCCGGCGACCGGCAAGCCAAACGATCTCGCCGGAGCCATCGGTTTCGGGACCGTTTATGAGCACAAACTGGCGACCTTTTTCGGGCATTGAAACTTTGATATCTGTCAGATAATCACTTATTTTCTTACTTCCGGTCATACCCAACGGAGTAAACCGGTCGCCCTCGCGCCAACGACGCAAAGAGAGTGGCCAGGTGAGGCGGTCGGCATCCAAAAGAGCGATATTTTCAGGCACTGAGAGCGACTCGATCTCATCAATATCAAGACGTTGGAAGAAATAAACGGAATTACCCGCATAGATTCTCTGGGCATTTTTGGGGATGCCAATTTCGCAAGAGTCCTGCTGGCCTATGGGTTCGATAAGGATGCGCCCGCGATCGATCCACGCAACGTGGTCGCGTGAGTAAAAACGACGTCCGGACGATTGTTTTTCGAGCGTAGCAGTAATGCCGTCGATCACGTCGCCCTTGAATCCGAAGCCCGAACTGAGAAGTTCATATATCACAAAATCAGCAGGATAAGCAGGGTCGATAAGTCCAGCCTCGATGATCGTCGTGGAGCCCTCCTTATGCTCGACCTGAGAGCGAATCTGACCGATAGCTGTGTCGATAAACCCCTGAGTCTGAGTGAGTCTATCGACATTGCGCCGCATCTGTTCTGTAAAACGAGGGTTGATCTCGCGAAGGCGCGGAATGAGCCCGAGGCGAATCTTGTTACGCAGGTATTTGGTCGAACGATTGGACGAATCCTCGCGATAGGCGATATTATTGGCCAGCGCGTAATCCGAAATCTCGTGACGAGTGGTGAAAAGCATAGGACGTATCACCCTGCCGTTCACGGGGTTAATGCCAGTGAGACCACGCAAACCGGTGCCTCGGAAAAGATTGATAAAGAAGGTTTCCACCGAGTCGTCTGCCTGATGGGCGATTGCGATTGCGGTGTAGCCGTGCTCGTTGCAAAGTTCTGAAAACCAGTCATATCTCAGTCTGCGAGCAGCCATCTGGACGCTCTCGCCGGTACGTTCCATTTCGCCAAGGGTGTCGAAGTTTTTAGAGTAACACGGCAGGTTATACCGTTTTGCTTCGGCTTCAACGAGTTGTGTGTCCTCTTCGCCCTCCTCACCACGCAACTGAAAATTACAATGAGCCACCCCCGCCGGCCACTCACTTCGGGCGAAAAGCGACAGCATAGTCATCGAATCGACCCCGCCGCTGACTGCCAACAAAACACGGTCAGACGGGCCTAAGAGGTCGTTTTCGCGGATATATTGTCTGAAGCGATCGATCAACATATGTTTACTTCGATTTCGAGGCTGACGCCGAATTTCGATTTTATGTCTTGTTGCACTTCTTGTGCGAAACTCACTATCTCTGAGCCGGTTGCGCCACCATTGTTAATAACAACCAGTGCCTGACAGGGATGTATGCCAACGCGGCCACGACCACCGGTTTCGATATCTGTCTTGCCACGCCAACCGGCCGCCTCGATGAGCCAACCGGCTGCTAATTTGGTCTTTAGATGGTTTTCGGCACACGGATAGAGCGGCATTTCGGGATGACTTTTGGCAATTTCGTGAGCGACGTTAGTGTCCACGATCGGATTTTTGAAAAAACTGCCGGCATTGCCAATCTTTTTTGGGTCGGGTAACTTGCTGTTCCTGATTGAAATAACAGCCTGAGAAATGTTCTGGAGGGTCGGCTCGCCCGAACCGGTTTCAGCGACTTTTTCTGCGAGGGCGGCATAATGTAGGTTGGGTCGAGGCTTTTTGGAAAGAATGAAATTGACAGCTGTAATTATCACCCGGCCACGCAATTGGCGTTTGAAAACACTATCCCGGTAACCGAAAGCGCAGTGTTCGGCAGCGAGAGTTAAAAAAACGCCGGTGTCGATGGAAAAGCACTCAACAGAATGTATAATATCCTTAGCCTCAGCGCCATACGCGCCAATATTTTGAATCGGAGCTGCACCGACACTTCCGGGAATGCCCGACAAATTTTCGGCGCCCCAAGCATTATTCGCAATGCACCAAGAGACGAAATAATCCCAATCTGTACCGGATTCGGCTCTGACAGATAGGGTTTTAGGTGTCTCTGCGGTCACTTCGATTTTGCGAGCAGCTGATTTAACGAGTGTGCCGTCGAAGTCGCGCGTGAAAAGTATGTTATTGCCGCCGCCCAATGCAAGCCAAGGGTCTTTAGTGAGAGACGAAATTAATTCGCCGTCGGCGTTCCGACTAAGTTCTTGCGGCGATTCCCATTCTACCAGTCGTGCCGCACAAGCCTCGACCCCGAAGCTGTTCAGGTTTCGTAAGGATATGTTTTCAAAAATCTTCACGACGCAAAGATACGAACTATTTATAGAAAGTTCCGCGCCAGGTGGTGACATTGCCGACGCCATCGCGAACCCGGAATTCAAACGTATGATCCTTACCGGTTTCCAGGCGTTCGAGGTCGAATTTATGAGTGAACAAGCCGCGTGATGCTGTGCGTTCGAAAATCACCCACTCCCCGTCGATCGACCCTGTGAAGTCAGCTATACCGGAGAAATTGTCTGACGCTGTGAAGGTTACGGAGGCAGTTTTCGACAAATCGGCGCCGTGGTTAAAAGACGACTTGATGACCGGCGGCTTGGCATCGGCGACTACACAATAGACCCCGAAATCGCGCACAGAACCATTTACAATCCCGTTTTCGTATCGCCCGCCGGCCCACGCAAGTCCCCCTTTATCAGATACTTTGGCCAGACAGGCCCGTGAGCGAAGGGAGGCAGGAACGTCGGCTGCGACGGCTATTTTCATAGCTTTCTGTAAGGGCAATATGCCGTCGCCGATTTTGTGCAATGGCGAAAGAGGACGAATGCTGTCGGCGCGTACTTGAATGGTCTGCTGAACGACAGATTGGATATATGCAATAGGTTCATACAGAGCACCTTTGGGGATACTGACAGATAAGCCCTCGGCGTAATTCGTGAAGTCGGCCCTGTCGGAAGCCATTCGCCCTTCTGGACGGGCAGCAGGAGTGTGGGCTTGATTGTAAGTAACGGCAAACGAGAGTGTTACCTCGTTGTCGGAGTCGTCCTCTATGGCGATGAGAACGTTTTGACGGATGGGCGTCTGGGAGGTGTTTTGGGGGAACGCGAGGACACCCCGATTGACCACTTTTTTGTACATCCCAAGCAGATTGTTGCTCTTGAGAGCCAGCATTATGGCCTCGTTGCGCGAACTCCGCTGGATGCTGTAAAGTGCTGATGCACAGGCATAACGTACCTCGTCGAATAGCAAACCGTCCTTCTCTAAAACCAGTCGCTCGGTCCCATCCACAGACAACGCTGCGCGATAAATTCCGAACGTGTTGGTGACGTCGTTCTTACGGTCGGTCGCTTCTATGACAAAATAGCTTGTGGGGCCGGCAGGAAGAGGCGAAGTACGGACGAGCGAATAGTTGCCGTCGGGGTCGAGTTTGACGTCGTAAGGGCGCGGTCGCGAATGAACAGGAATGCCGGCAAGTGTATCGACATCAATGTGATAGAGTCGAACTATACGAGGCGGTGTTGTATCCTTTGTGGCCGGAGTGACCCAACTGCGAGCTATGACATTGAGCGTGCGTGAAGATGAACTTTGGCGCACTTCATAATGGAGGTGAGGGCCGCTCGAAGCACCGGAATTACCTGCAGAACCGATCGACTGTCCTTTCTTTACCGGAAAACGAGCAGCGGGCGGAAAAATATCCAAGTCGCTGTGCTTCTGCCTGTAACGTTCCTGTTTTAGGTAAGCTTCGAGCTCCGGCGTGAAGCGATCCATATGTGCATAAACCGTGGTAGTGCCATTTGGGTGAGTAATGTAAAGTGCTCTGCCATATCCACTTGGCGCAACGCTAATACGTGAAATATGGCCGTCGGCAGCGGCGAAAAGCGGCTTACCGACCGAGCCCTGAGTTTTGAGGTCGATGCCGGTGTGAAACCGATTGGTTCGGATCTCACCGAAATTGGCCGAAAAATAGATCGGAATGTCGAGTGGATTGCGGTAATAGTCAGTCGATTGCGCCGACGTGACCGCCGGAACGATGGCCAGTGCAACGATCAACAACAATCGGGAAAGGGCGTGAGAGACGGCCTCGTAGTCATAACCGAGAGACAGTCCGTAACGTGTTAGTTTTGAGCGCATTTCGTATGAAGTTTCAGCTTTAATTTTCTGTTGTTTACGTGTCAAATATTTTTCGAGACGATCGTTAAGTTCTTTTTTGTCAAGCGTTTGCAGGGTAGAGTCGATGGTTTCGCGTGCAATACCCTTAGCCGACAATGCAGCGCGAATTTTGTGGACACCCCAACCGCTGCAATGAATTTTTTCGCGTGTATATGCTTTCGCAAAACGTTCATCGTCAATAAATTGCTGGTCGATTAGCTGAGAGAGGATCTTCTCGGCATCTACGGGTTCAATACCCCAACCACGCATCAATCTCCGAGCATCGCCGCTACTTTTTTCGGTCCGAGACGAAAGTCGCATTAATTGTGCCAGTGCCTGTTCGGGTGTTTTCAAGGGCGGCATCGGATCATTCGAGGTTTAGAGTTAAGATCTTGACGCATAGTGGTTTCACCGAAGCCTTTGGCGGTCAGGAGCGAAGCGGTTTCGTGTGCAAGATATTCGTGAATTTCGAGGTAAAGCGCGCCATTTTCGGCAAGCGAGCGGCGGGTGAAACGGGCAATGGCGCGATAGAAGACGAGCGGGTCGTTGTCGGACACAAAAAGCGCCGTAGGTGGCTCGTATTTCGTTACATTATCGTGCATCGCTATTCGCTGTGATTCAGGAATATATGGAGGGTTGGAGACAACAATATCGAAGTGACCGAGGTCGAGCGCCGGATCGAAAATATCGGCCTGTAGCAGCGTGACGCCGGTGCTGTACTTTTCGTTATTGCGGCGAGCGAATTCGAGGGCCTCAGGTGATACGTCGATAGCGGTTACACGGGCCTGTGGGAGATTTTTTGCCAATGCAATCGCAATCGCTCCGCTACCTGTACCGATGTCAAGAATGGTAAGAGGGTCGTGATTATGGTTGTCGTCCACGATCCAGCGAACCAACTCTTCAGTTTCGGGGCGAGGAATGAGAACCCACTCACCCACAGCAAGTTCCAATCCGTAAAAATCGGCAACACCGAGGATGTATTGAATGGGACGAGCTGCGCCGAGGTCGGCCAAATCGGCGGTCGAGAGTTCGGTGCGCCGTTCGGCAAAAAGCCTTGCAATAGCCTCGGCTTCGCGAGCGCCATAGACAGGCTCTGTGGCAGTAAAAACGTTGGCTATTAACCCTCTATGTGTCATTGGTGACGCGAAGCAAGCTCCTTTTCGACATCTGCAACGGAACAACCCATCTGCTCCAAAAGCACCAACAAATGATAAACAAGGTCGGAAGCCTCGTAAAGGAACCCATCGCGGCGACCGGCAACAGCCTCTATGACCGTTTCAACAGCCTCTTCACCAACCTTTTGTGCGATCTTATCCACTCCTTTGGAAAAGAGTTTTGTGGTATATGAACCCTCAGGCATTTCGCTATGACGTTGCTTTACAACATCTGCAAGATAACGCACAAACCCCTCTGTCTCAGTGGTCTGGAAACAATTTCGAGTACCGAGATGGCAGGTCGGACCGTGAGGAATGGCGCGAACCAGCAGCGTGTCGGCATCGCAATCGACGTGCATTGACTTGACTTCAAGGAAGTTACCACTCGTTTCACCCTTTGTCCAAAGCCCCTTGCGAGTGCGACTCCAAAAAGTGACGTGGCCTGTCGAGAGAGTTTTTTCAAACGCTTTGCGATCCATATAACCCATCATCAGAACCTGTAATGTGCTATCATCCTGAACAATAGCCGGTAACAGACCATCGGCGTTTTTGGAGAGATTGAATTGGTCGAATGTTATCATCGTACGTCGATATTTAGTTTGCGAAGTTCGTTTTTGAGGGTCGGAATGGGGATTTCGCCGTAGTGGAAAATGCTGGCAGCGAGGGCTGCGGAAGCGCGTCCGGTGGTGAGAACCTCGGCAATGTCGGCCACGGAACCAGCTCCTCCTGAGGCGATTACGGGAATCGAAACAGTATCGGCGAGTGCGGTAAAAACCTCCACCGGATAGCCGTCGCGGGTGCCATCGTGATCCATCGAAGTGAACAGGATCTCACCGGCATTGCGCTGCTCAACCTCGCGCGCCCAACCCAACAATTCACGCTCCGTGACCTTGCTGCCGCCGTGGGTGACGACGTGCCAAGTGCCTTCTGGTGAGCGTTTTCCATCTATGGCGACGATGACTTTTTCCTTACCGAATTTGGCGGCGAGGCGGTTAATCAGCCACGGGTCGGCAACGGCGGCACTGTTCACAGAAACCTTACTAACTCCCACATCCATAAGTCTTTGCGCATCATCTACAGAGCTAATGCCGCCGCCCACGGTGAGCGGAATGTCGATTGACGCGGCGAGTTTCCGGGCCAGTTCGAGGAACGTCCGGCGCTCTTCGTTCGTGGCGCTGATGTCGAGGTAGACCAGTTCGTCAGCTCCCTCGGAGGCGTATTTGCGGCCCAACTCGACAGCGTCGCCTATCTCTTGCAAGTCGATGAAGTTCACTCCTTTAACCGTTCGCCCGCCGTAAACGTCAAGGCACGGGATTATTCTTTTTACAGCCATATTTTCAATTCCTTAAGTGTTATTTTGTTTTCATACAGTGCTTTACCTACTATGACGCTTCGTGTGCCTTGGGTGTCGAGGCGGCAGATGTCGTCGATGCTGGAAATACCCCCGCTGGCGATGATCTCAATGTCTGGAAAGTGTTGTTGCAGAGATACATATAGCTCGAAAGCAGGCCCGGCCAACATACCGTCGCGAGAGATGTCGGTGACAATAGCCTGTGTGAGTTTTGGGAAATTGGCAATTAGTTGATCGGCAGTAAGTTGAGACTCCTGAAGCCAACCGTGGGTGGCAACTTTTCCGTGACGAACATCGGCGCCGAGAATAATGCGTTCAGGGCCGAATTCCGTCAGCCAAGCCTCGAAAAGTTCCGGTTCGGTCACTGCGACGCTGCCGCAAATCGCTCTATGTGCCCCGGCATCAATCACTTGGCGTAGCGATTCGGTGCTTTTTATACCGCCGCCCCACTGTATGTCGAGTGAAGTGTGGCTGGCGACCTGTTCGAGGACGTGGAGATTGCGCGGTTCCGAAGCCTTAGCACCCTCTAAATCAACGAGATGGATTCGTCTGAAACCGGCTTCTTCGTAAGTTTTCGCAACGTCCGATGCTGAAAGTGAATATACGCTTTTTTGCCCGTAATCGCCCTGGGTCAGCCGCACGCACTGACCCTCGATGATGTCGATCGCGGGAATTATTGTTATCATATAACTCCTTTGCTTGTAGGAAGTTGAGTGTTAAACAAGTCGCGACGAACGGCGCATTTGAGCGCGCGCGCGAATGCCTTGAAAATGCCCTCGATAGTGTGGTGGTCGTTCTCGCCTTGAGCGATGATATGCAGATTACAACGCATTGCTGCAGAGAGACTTTTGAAAAAGTGAGGGAACATCTCGGTCGGCACGTCGCCAACACGTTCGCGGGTAAAACGGGCGCTCCAATCGAAGTCGATGCGGCCACCTAAATCAATTAGTACCATAGCTTTAGCTTCATCCATCGGCAATGCAAAACCATAACGCTCGATGCCGCGACGCTCGCCCAGCGCTTTGGAAAGCGCCTCGCCAAGAGTGATGGCAACATCTTCGACGGTGTGGTGTTCATCGACGTTTATATCGCCTACTGCTTTGATACATAGTGATATACCTGTGTGGTGAACAATTTGGTCGAGCATATGGTCAAGAAACTTGAGACCTGTGTCAATGGAAGTCCCACCGCGTCCATCGAGGTCGAGTGAAACGGTGATATTGGTCTCGTTGGTCTTGCGGTGAATGGTCGCTGTTCGCACACCAAGTCGCAGAAATTCAGCTATTTGTGACCAGTCGTCGGAGATGAGTGCGCAAACCTTGCGGAGGTCTTGAAGGCCTTCCTGGGCGACTGCTTCGGCGAGCAATTTTTCGCCCTGTTCGTCCGGTTGAATCAAAATCGCGCGGGCGCCGAGATTTCGGGCGAGAATAACGTCCGTGATGCGGTCGCCGATAACAAAAGATGCTGCAAGATCGTAATCTTCAGACAGATACTTGCCAAACATACCTGTGCCAGGCTTACGGGTGGGGGAGTTTTCCTCCGGCATTGTGGGATCGATAAGTTGGTCGTCGAAAAAGACACCTTCGCTCGCTAAAATACTTAGAATCAGCTGGTGAGGTCCCCAGAAAATCTCTTCAGGGTAGTTCGGCGAACCGAGCCCGTCCTGATTGGACGCGAGTACCAACTCGTAATCGAGGCCGGCGACACTCTTCAGGCCCGAAATCACGCCGGGGAGGAATTGCAGGTTGTCGAAGCCGACGTGGAGGTCGTCGGAGGGCGTTTCGACGACTATCGTGCCGTCGCGGTCGATGAAAAGGGCGCGTTTGCGCTGATCTATAGGAGGTTGTGACGTCATATCAAGTTGATGAGTTTGTCGTTTTCGGCAGGGGTGCCAATCGTGATACGAAGGCAGCCTTCGCAACCGGGAATATGAGAACGATCGCGAACAATAATCCCTTGATCAATAAGTTGTTGGTAGAGTTCGCGAGCATTTTTTGCGTGATCTTTGTGTTCCTGCGACTGGCACCTAACCAACACAAAATTTGCGTCGCTGGGGAATACCTTTTCGATAGCCGGGCTTTTTTCGAGGGCTGCGATCACGCGTTCGCGTTCGGATTTTATCTCGGTGATTTGGGAGGCGACGTTTTCAGTATCACTAAGTCTTTGTATCACAAGCTGTTGAACTGCTACACTAATATTGTAAGGATACTTGACGCGAGCAAAAATATCCATCACCTCGCGTGAACCGAACGCCAATCCAAGCCGCAAGCCGGCCATCCCCCAAGCCTTTGAAAGTGTCTGAAGGACAATGAGATTAGGATAGCAGGCCAAGTCGGAGAGGAATCCGGAGTCGTTTGCAAAGTCGATGTAAGCCTCGTCCAAAACCACTATGCCGGGGAAATGTTCGAGCAGTTCGACGATCTGCGCACGCGGGAAAAGATTGCCGCTGGGATTGTTGGGCGAACAGACAAAAAGCAGTTTGGTGTGCTCGTCCGTGGCAGCCATAATAGCCTCAATATCAAGAGAAAAATCGAGACCAAGAGGTACCTCGTGCATCTCGACATCGTTGATCGCCGCGGCGACACGATACATCCCATAAGAGGGCACGATGGCGACGGCATTATCAATTCGCGGCTCACAAAATATCCTGAAACACAGGTCAATAGCCTCGTCGCTACCGTTACCTATAAAAATGTTTTCGGTTGGGACGCCTTTTATATTGGAGAGCAGGTTCTTGAGTTCTTTTTGAGCTGGATCGGGATATCGGTTATAACCGCTTGAGGGATAGGGATTTTCGTTAGCATCGAGAAAAATGCCGAGCGGCCCCTTATACTCGTCCCGTGCGGTCGAATAAGGCGTGAGACTCAATATGTTAGGCCGTACGAGCGGCAGCGGGTCGTGTGTCATTGCAGGCGAATTTTTACGGCGTTTGCGTGGGCGTCGAGCCCTTCCGCGGCAGCCATTGTGGTTATGGTGTCGGCCAGCGAGCGCAAACCGGTAGTGGAGAGCTCCTGAAGCGTGATCTTGCGAACGAAACTGTCCAAATTGACGCCGCTGAAAGAGCGCGCCCAACCGCTTGTGGGCAGTGTGTGGTTGGTGCCGGAAGCGTAGTCGCCGGCGCTTTCGGGCGAAAACGGGCCGATGAAAATACTACCGGCGGCAGTAATGTGAGAAGCGACCTCCCACGGCTCAACCATTTGAATTATAAGATGTTCGGCGGCGTAAAGGTTTGCAAAATCTACAAGCTCGCCACGCGTAGGAAGCACGATGATGCGACTACCGGCGAGCGACTGGATTGCAGTTTCGCGGCGCGAAAGTGAGGCAAGCTGGCGGTCGATCTCGCGAGTTACGGCGTCTGCGAAGTCGGGTGAGTTGCATACCAAAACTGCTTGAGAATCAGTACCGTGCTCGGCCTGGGAAAGCATATCTGACGCCACGAAATCGGGACGGGCGGACGAATCGGCCATAACCAACACCTCGGACGGGCCGGCAGGCATATCGACGGCGCAATCGGCAACGCTCACAAGTTGCTTGGCACGAGTCACATAGCGATTACCTGGGCCGAAAATCTTATCTACGCGCGGAATACTGTCGGTACCATAAGCCATTGCTGCAACTGCCTGAGCACCACCGACTTTATAAACCCGATCGACCCTGCAAAGCCTGGCGGCATATAAAACCGCAGGGGCGACTATTCCGTCGGGGCCTGCTGGAGTGCACATCACTACTTCGGGGCAACTGGCCACGCGGGCGGGGATCGCTAACATCAAAACGGTCGAAAACAACGGTGCGCTGCCTCCCGGAATGTAAAGCCCGACGCGTTGGATGGGTACCGAACGTTGGACGCAACGCACGCCAGGAGTAGTTTCGAGGCTGATCTCGGCAGGACGCTGTGCCTCGTGAAAGCGGCGGATGTTGCGAGCTGCGGTGTCGATGGCGTCGCGCAATTTTTGTGGGATTGCTGCGATGGCCTCGGCGAATTCGGCCTCGGAAACCACGAGCGAGTCTGGCGCGTCTGAAGAGGGGGCGGGAGAAAGGATGCGACCTTCGATCTCGGCAACCAGTTTGCGAAGGGCCTTGTCGCCACCGGCGCGAACGAGGCGCAAGATCTGTTCGACACGTGCGGAAATATCTGTGTCCGAGGTCTCTACGCGGCGAGTGAGGGCGGGCCAATCCGTGGCAGCGGGATGTATATATATAGGTATCATTTTATTATCTTTTCGAGGGCGAGCACGAGGATCCCTTCGGCGCCTATGGCTTTGAGCGCCTCGATCTTGTCCCAAAGTTCCTCTTCACGGACAACAGAATGCATTGAACACCAACCGGTTTGGGCCAACGGCATAACGGTCGGGGAGCGCATTGCGGGGAGGATCTCGATGGCGTTTTCTACGGACTCCTGTGGGAGGTTCATCAGCAGGTACTTCATTCCGCGACTCTCCAGCGCCGCCTCGAAGCGGAACATAAGTTGCTTGAGCAGGGCTTGCTTGGCGGAGTCGAGGGACGGCGTGGCGATGAGCACGGCCTCGGATTGCAGCACCTGTTCGACCTCCACAAGGCCGTTCGACACGAGTGTGCCGCCGCTCGAAACGATGTCGAAAATTGCATCGGCCATACCGACCGCCGGGGCGATCTCGACTGAACCTGCGATTTCGTGAATATCCGCAGTAACGCCTTGCTTTTCAAAATATTGACAGAGGATGCGAGGATAGGAGGTGGCGACGCGTTTTCCGGCGAAATAAACAGGCCCTGTGTAATTTTCGCTCTTGGGAATGGCCAGCGAAATGCGGCACGCCCCGAAGCCAAGCGGCTGAACCACATCTACTTGAAATCCTTTTTCGGCAACTTCATTGTAGCCCACGATACCGAGGTCGGCCACACCCATCGAGACGGCCTGCGGAATGTCGTCGTCGCGCAGGTAGAGAACCTCCAGCGGGAAACTGCCGGAGCGGGTCAGGAATTTACGTCTGTTCTCATCGACAGCTACGCCCGCATCTCGCAGAAGTTCAAGGCTTTGTTCGTTTAATCGACCCTTGGCCTGTATCGCAATTCTTATCATATTTTCACAAGTTTGTTAAAACAATGTCTGCACAGCGGTTCGTAACTGTCGGTCTCGCCGAGCATCACAAGGCGGTCATCGGCAGCCAGACGGTGGGAGTGGTTGGCAGGAGCGCCACAACGAACACAAATCGCGTGGACCTTAGTAACATACTCCGCCGTTGCCATCAGATCGGGCATCGGGCCGAACGGCTTGCCGAGATAATCCATATCGAGTCCAGCGACGATAACGCGAATGCCGCTGTTGGCCAGCCGGCGGCAAACATCCACCAGACCGGAGTCGAAAAACTGAGCCTCATCCACCGCAACCACATCGACGTCCGTGGCCATCAAAAGTATCGACGCCGAAGACTCTACCGGAGTCGAGGGAATTGTGTTCGAATCGTGTGAAACCACCTCGTCCGTAGAGTAGCGAACATCGATCAGCGGCTTGAAGATCTCGACCCGCTGGCCGGCAAAACGCGCACGCTTCAGACGACGGATCAACTCTTCGGTCTTACCCGAAAACATTGAACCGCAGATCACCTCCACCCAACCAGTGCGTTGTCGGCGCTCCGACTCTATGTCGTCTGTGTGCATATCACTTTGTCCATTTTTACGTCGTGAGGCTTGGTGGGAACGTGCTCTACCAAAGCCTCAGGCGTGCAAAACCCTATTTTATATATGTGTACCGCTTCGGGCCGACCCAAATAGCGGTCATAGTACCCGCGTCCGCGCCCTTTTCGGTTACCTTCGCGATCGAAGGCCGTGCCCGGAACGAGCATAATGTCGATCTGTTCGGGCGGAACCGTACGGCCTCCTTGCGGTTCCCGAATCCCGAAAGCACCTGACGCGAGATCCTCCTCACTCGTGTATTCGCGAAAATACATATCGTTGCCTTCCACGACCGGCAACACCAATCGCCACACACCCTTCCAACGGCGTAATAACTCCGCAGTGGGAGGCTCGCCCGGAAGCGAACAAAAAAGAGCGATTGTTCTCATTTATTTTGGTTTTTCGCTCGGCTTGCACTACATTTGTGACACCAAAATTACAAAATTTTTTTAATAATGAAACCTCCCTTTATTATCGGCTCATCGGTCGGGCGAAAGTTCGTGATGAGCATCTCAGGGGCGGCACTTGTGTTGTTCGTCTCGTTTCACGCGGTGATGAACGCCATCGCCCTGATCTCGGCCGACGCTTACAACTGGGTTTGCGCTGTGCTGGGCGCCAACTGGTACGCTTTGGTGGCGACTATGGGTCTGGCCGCTTTGGTGTTTGTACATATTGCTTATGGGGTGTGGCTGACGCTGCAAAATCGTAAAGCCCGCGGGTCGATACGCTATGCGGTGAGCAAACCCAACGAGGGTGTGGCCTGGTCGTCGAAAAATATGCTCGTGCTGGGGCTTGTCGTGCTGGGTGGGCTGTGTGTGCACCTGACCCATTTTTGGGCCAAGATGCAGTTAGTGGAGGTGATGGGCGAGCACGTCAATTCGCTGGGTTTGAGCCCGCAAGACGGCGCAGCGCTGATAGCTTTCACGTTCTCCAAATGGTACAACGTGCTGATCTATCTGGTGTGGTTCGCGGCAATGTGGCTGCATCTGACCCACGGAGTGTGGAGTATGTTCCAGTCGAGCGGCGTCAGCAATCAAACCTGGCTACCGCGCATCAAGCGCATCGGTAACTGGTGGGCAACTATCGTGATGGGACTGTTCGCGCTGGTGGTAATCGTGTTTTACATTAAAAGTCTGATATAATTATGGCAACTTTGGATTCTAAAGTGCCCGCGGGGCAACTCGAAAATAAGTGGGGTGCGCACAAGGCTGCCATCAAGGTGGTCAGCCCCGGCAATAAACGCAAATTGGATATCATTGTCATCGGCACCGGCCTCGGAGGAGGAGCGGCTGCCGCATCGCTGGGCGAACTGGGATACAATGTGAAAGTTTTCTGCATCTCCGATTCGCCGCGTCGTGCGCACTCGATCGCAGCTCAGGGAGGTATCAATGCTGCCAAAAACTATCAGAACGATAACGACTCGGTGTTCCGTCTCTTCTATGACACCATCAAGGGAGGGGACTATAGAGCCCGTGAAGCGAATGTTTACAGGTTGGCAGAAGTGGCTAATTCTATTATAGACCAGTGTGTTGCGCAAGGAGTTCCGTTCGCCCGCGAGTACGGTGGACTGCTGGATAACCGCTCTTTCGGGGGTGCGCAGGTGTCGCGAACCTTTTATGCAAGGGGCCAAACGGGTCAGCAGCTTTTGCTCGGTGCTTACGCGGCGCTTAACAGGCAGGTTGCAAAGGGCAGTGTGAAGAGCTACCCGCGCCACGAGATGCTGGATATCGTTGTGGAGGATGGCGAGGCGCGTGGGATCATTGCCCGAAACCTTGTGACCGGCGAGATGGAACGCTTCGGGGCTCACGCAGTTGTGATCGCTTCGGGGGGGTACGGGAACGTGTTCTTCCTATCGACCAATGCGATGAACTCTAACGGCTCGGCGGCTTTCCAATGCTATCGTAAGGGTGCTTGGTTTGCGAATCCGTGCTTTACGCAGATCCATCCCACGTGTATTCCCGTGCACGGCGACCAGCAGAGCAAGCTGACATTGATGTCCGAGTCTCTGCGAAACGACGGCCGAATTTGGGTGCCAAAGAAAATGGAGGACGTGAAGGCGATCCGCAGCGGCGCCAAAAAAGCGAGCGACATTGAAGAAAAAGACCGCGATTACTACTTGGAGCGTCGCTATCCGGCGTTCGGGAACCTGGTTCCGAGAGACGTTGCGTCAAGGGCGGCCAAAGAGCGTTGCGATGCGGGATATGGTGTGAATGAGACCGGTTTGGCCGTATTTCTGGACTTCAAAACCGCCATTGAGCGTTTGGGTGCGGATGTTATTCGCGCACGTTACGGCAACCTGTTCCAAATGTACGAAAAGATCACCGACGTGGATCCGTACAAGGAGCCGATGATGATTTATCCGGCAGTGCATTATACGATGGGTGGAATCTGGGTGGACTATAACCTGATGACCACTATACCAGGGCTTTACGCAATAGGTGAGGCGAACTTTTCCGATCACGGAGCCAATCGCCTCGGAGCCTCGGCGCTGATGCAGGGTTTGGCCGACGGATATTTCGTATTGCCTTATACCATAGGTGATTACCTGTCGAAAAAGATCCAAGCACCGAAAGTTGCAACGGATACGGCGGCTTTCGACGAAGCCGAAAAAGCGATACGTGAAAAGATAGATAAGCTATTGGCAATCAAAGGAAAACATACTGTAGATGAGTTCCACAAGAAGCTGGGCAACGTGATGTGGGAAGACGTGGGGATGGCTCGTTCGAAGGAGAGTCTCGAAAGGGCGATCGTGGAGATCGCCAAGCTGCGCAAAGATTTCTGGAAGGATGTTTATGTGCCCGGCGAGAACGGCGAATTCAATCAGGAAGTAGAAAAGGCCCTGAGACTGGTCGATTTCCTTGAGCTGGGCGAACTGATGGCACGCGATGCCCTGAATCGGAACGAAAGCTGTGGCGGTCACTTCCGTGTAGAGTATCAAACACCTGAAGGCGAGGCTCTTCGTGATGACAAGAACTATGCTTATGTCGCCGTGTGGGAATACAAAGGACCCGATCACGAACCGACCCTGCACAAAGAAGAGTTGCATTTTGAAGTAGCGCATCCCGCACAAAGAAATTACAAAGACTAAGAGTTATGGAAAATAAGTTAATGAACCTGACGCTGAAAATCTGGCGCCAGAAAAATGCAAAAGCAAAAGGCGCGTTCGAGACGTACAACGTGGAGGGAATTTCGCCCGACACCTCGTTCCTTGAAATGCTTGATATTCTGAATAACAAGTTGATCCACGAAGGCAAAGAACCGGTTGCTTTCGACCACGACTGCCGCGAAGGTATCTGCGGGATGTGTTCGCTATACATCAACGGAAAAGCCCACGGTCCCGACAGCGAAATCACTACCTGTCAGTTACATATGCGAAAATTCAAAGACGGTGATACTATTACCATCGAACCTTGGAGGTCGGCAGCATTTCCAGTGGTAAGAGACTTGGTGGTGGAGCGTCAGGCGTTCGACAAGATCCTGCAAGCAGGTGGTTTTGTGAGTGTTAATACCGGTGGCGTACCAGATGCCAACTCGATCCCCATTCCCAAGCCCGATGCCGACGAAAGTATGGACGCTGCGGCCTGCATCGGCTGTGGAGCTTGTGTAGCGACCTGCAAAAACGGCTCTGCAATGCTGTTTGTGGCTGCTCGTGTGTCGTCGCTCGCCAAATTGCCGCAAGGAAAGGTCGAGGCTGCCCGTCGTGCAAAAGCGATGGTTGCAAAGATGGATGAATTGGGTTTCGGCAACTGCACCAATACCGGAGCTTGTCAGGCCGAGTGCCCGAAAGGAATCTCGATCGCCCACATTGCGAGGTTGAACAGGGAATTCTTGAGCGCGAAGTTTAAAGATTAGGCTATGAAAAGATCGGTTTTAGTTTTGGTTCTGGTGGTTTTGGCGGCCTGTGCACCCAGAGATCCGAACGCGTGGACTCTGAGGGGCGAAGTGAAGGGTGTCGATGGGGTGGTGGGGCTGTTTTTGAGCGACGATATCAGAATTCCGGCTATGCCTGAAAGCCTGAATATTACGGACGGAGAATTCGATTATACAGGCGAGGTGGATCATCCGATGATCGCCCAGATGCTCTACATCGACGACGACGGATTGTACAATATGTTAGGTACTTTCGTGGTCGAACCGGGTGCGAATCTTAAAATTAAGGGCGATCTGTCGTGGAAACAGCCGGCGAAGGGCTATGTATCAGGAGGACGTACAAATAACCGTCTGAGTGCGTTTTGGAAGACGATCGACAAGCTGGGAGAGGGCGAAATGACTCCTGAAAAACAGGATGAACTGGAGCGCCTGAGCCTCGAATATGTCGATGGGAACACGGATAATCTGGGTGGTGTGTTTATGCTCTTTCAAATGAGTACGACCGGCAGTGGAAACATCGTGCCGACGGAACAGGTAGTGGCAAGGTTTGGGAATTTTACGCCCGAAATGCAGGCTACGGTTATGATGACCGAAATCGGCAGAAGGATCGAGCAGGCCAAGGCAAAAGAGGCTGCTTTCGAGGGGAAATATCTTGAGATCGTTAGCACGACTCCCGATGGCGAAGAACTGAAACTTTCGGATATCATTGCGGCCAACCGATTCACTCTGGTAGACTTTTGGGCTTCGTGGTGTGGCCCCTGTCTGGCCGAATTGCCGTTTTTGAAAGAAACATATTCTGAGTATCACGATCTTGGATTCGAGATTTTCGGAGTTTCGCTCGATGACGACGGGACGGCGTGGCGTAAGGCAATCGCCGACAATGAGATGATATGGCCCCAAGTCGGCTCGATGATGGGCTGGAAAGAGCCTGCCGCCGAACTCTACGGTGTGCGCTCCATACCGGCCAGTTGGCTCATCGATGCCGATGGCAAGATAGTTGCACGAAATCTACGCGGCAAAGCGGTTGCCGAAAAACTTAAAGAATTGATGCAATGAAAAAACTGTTTTTATTCGTTGCGATGGCCCTTGTGATGACGGCCTGCAACGCACAAACGGGCGAAAAATTTAAAGAGATCGAAGGGCTCGCTTCGCCTGATGGTCAGGAAATTAAACTCTCGACGGTGGTTGCGGAAAACAAGTATACGCTGCTCGATTTCTGGGCGTCGTGGTGTGGGCCTTGTATGGCCGAGCTGCCGTACCTGAAGGCCGCATACGAGGAGTATCATCCTAAGGGTTTCGAGATTTACGGTGTGTCGTACGATGATGACGGTGCGGCTTGGCGCTCGACGATCACCGGTCAGGGGATGAATTGGGTGCACGTGAGCGCGCTTAAGGGCTGGGAATGTCCCACGCAAAAACTCTACGGAGTGAACTCGATCCCACGTAACTATTTGATTAACAGCAAAGGAGTAATCGTTGCCGAAAACTTGCGTGGTGAGGCTCTGGCTGCGAAGTTGGCAGAACTTCTGAAGTAGCAAATTACTCAGCTACAATCAGATAGTAGTTCTTTTTACCTTTCTGTACGAGCAGATATTTGCCGGCTATCAGGTCGGTTTCGCTGATGGTTTGTGATGTGTCCTCGACCTTTTCCTTGTTGAGCGATATGCCACCACCCGCTATCAATTTGCGCAGCTCTCCTTTCGACGGAAAAACGGGAACCGTCTCCACGAGAAAATCTACTATGTTGGCTCCCAGCGTATTGCTTGTTGGGACTTTGTATGTTGGTACGCCCTCGAAAACCGCCAGCAGGGTCTCTTCGTCAAGTTTTTTGAGGGTCTCGGCAGTTGAACCGCCAAACAGGATTTGCGACGCCTCGACTGCTTTTTCGTATTCGGCAGCAGAGTGTATCATCGTTGTAATCTCCTGAGCAAGACGCTTTTGTAATGGGCGAAGGTGAGGCGCGTCATCCTGCTCACGGATGAGGCTGTCGATCTCATCGCGACCCAGCATCGTGAAAATCTTTACGTAACTCTTAGCATCCTCGTCACTAGTGTTGAGCCAAAATTGATAAAACTTGTAAGGAGAGGTGTAACGTGCGCTAAGCCAGATGTTTCCGCTTTCGGTTTTGCCGAATTTAGTCCCGTCGGCTTTCTTGATCAAAGGGCAGGTAAGCGCATAGGCCTCGCCACCTAACTTTCTGCGTATCAGCTCGGTACCTGTAGTGATATTGCCCCATTGGTCGCTGCCGCCAAGTTGCAATCGACAGTCCATCGTCTCGAACAGATGCAAGAAATCGTAACCCTGAACGAGTTGGTAGGTGAATTCGGTGAACGACATTCCCTCACCCTCACCGTCAAACCGCTTTTTGACAGAGTCCTTGGCCATCATATAATTGACAGTCACCAACTTACCAATGTCACGAATAAATCCGAGGAAGGTCATCTCACGCATCCAATCGTAATTATTGACCATAACGGCGGCATTTGGAGCGGCGGTTAAATCGCCGTCGGCGTTCCGACCGAAATCCAGAAGGCGTGCGAGTTGTTGCTTGATCGCTTCCTGGTTGTGGCGCAGGGTAGGTTCGTCCAACAGATTACGTTCCAACGACTTACCGCTGGGGTCGCCAATCATACCTGTTGCCCCGCCAACCAATGCGATGGGCTTGTGGCCGCAACGTTGAAAGTGCTTGAGTATCATTACACTAACAAGATGGCCAATATGTAACGAGTCGGCTGTCGGGTCGATGCCGACGTACGCCGTGCCCATACCTTTAGCCAGATATTCTTCGGTTCCGGGCGTGAGATCGTGGATCATCCCGCGCCACCTAAGTTCATTGACGAAATTCATAAGATAGTGATTATCAATTTAATCGCTGCCGACGTTCCGGCTTATTCGAGTTCTAATTCAAGTGTTTTTCTTAGTGTTGTCAGTTCGGGGTTTTGCTCGACCAGATGGCGCAATTTGTCCTCAACTTTTATTGGCTTGGACGCTTTAATAGTATCATCCACAATTACTTCAAGTTCTATGATGCCGGTCACTTTTGCGATCCGGACAAGTAACTGGAGAGTTTCGGTACGTTGGCGCAAAACCTCGTCTCGAAGCGCTTCCGAGGCCACGCGAATGCGAATTATCGCACTCGTCGAGCTGTCAGAGGCGGGCATCATTACTTCCATTGTTTCGTAAGCGACCCCTATTCGAGGGCGCTCTGTGGCCAGTTTGGTGAGAAATTCAGCACGTGAGGCCTCGATTTTTTCCTGTGCTGCGGTATCAATTGGGGTGATGGTCGGCTCATTGGTCGAAGGGGCGGCAGCGGTATTGCCGTTCATTATCTCGCTAATGGGAGTGCCAAACCGGGCGGCAGGGGCCGGGGATGTAACGATCGGCGTATGCGCGGTTTCGGGCTCAGGCTTGGGTGCAGCAGGCTTCGACACAGGTTGAGCGGGCGGCACAACGGGAGCGGCGGTTGGTATTGAGGCCGCAACTTGTTGAGTCACAGGCTTCATTCCGCAGAGCTTCATCAGGGCCAACTCAACAAGCAGGCGCTGGTTCGTGGCAATGCGAATTTTGGCATCGAGCTCGGTCAAAAGCGCGATACCGGAGAACAGAAAATCGATATCCGTGCGGGTAGCCTGAGCCTTATAGCGGTCAAGTAGCGAACCGGTAACATCCAGAAGTTCAGCCGTTTGATCATCACGGGCAACCAGCAGATCGCGAAGGTGTGAGCTCAGGCCGGCCATAAAAGTCTGCCCCGAAAAGCCTTGAGCCAGCACGCGGTCGAACATCAAAAGAGCCGCCCCGTAATCGCCCGCAATGAGCTGATCGACGGCATCGAAATATGTGTCGTAATCGAGTATATTAAGTGATTGAGCCACATCCTTATAGCGAAGAGCAGGGCCGCAAAATGACACCGCCTTGTCGAACATCGAAAGTGCGTCGCGCATACCCCCGTCGGCCTTACGGGCGATGAGATTGAGAGACTCATCGTCATAAGTAACACCTTCTGTATCCGATATATACTTCATATAATCGACCCCGTCGGCAACACGAATCCGATTGAAATCGAAAATCTGGCAACGCGACAGGATAGTGGGTATGATTTTATGCTTTTCAGTGGTGGCGAGGATGAAAATTGCGTGCGCAGGTGGCTCCTCAAGCGTCTTGAGGAATGCATTAAACGCCTGAGCAGAAAGCATATGAACCTCGTCAATGATGTAGACACTATAGCGCCCGATTTGAGGTGGAATGCGCACCTGGTCTGTTAGATTGCGAATGTCCTCGACAGAGTTATTCGACGCCGCGTCGAGCTCGTGTATGTTGAAAGAGCGCCCCTCGTCGAAACTGCGGCACGACTCACACTGCCCACAAGCCTCGGCGTCATTGTTGGGATTAAGGCAGTTAATTGCCTTGGCAAAGATCCTTGCACAGGTGGTTTTGCCCACTCCGCGCGGTCCGCAAAACAGATAGGCGTGAGCCAATTGGCCGCGCGAGATGGCGTTTTGCAACGTTGCCGTGATGTGGTTTTGGCCCACGACCGACCGGAACGTCGCCGGACGATATTTTCGGGCTGAAACGATAAAGTTTTCCATTATGACTACAAAAGTACAAAAATCGTCACACATAAAAAAGCAGAAAATCGAAGAACGATTCACATCGCTTCGATTCCCTTAACTAACCTAAAACTACTAACCTTTATGAAACTCTGAGAATTTCAACGACAAAGATAAGTGGAAAAATGTTACGAAACAACTAATTCTTAAAAAAAATTAAGAATTTTTTAAAAAAACTTAATATAGGTGATTTTTGGGCGGGTTTGTGATTGATTTGAAAAAATTGTTTACCTTTGTCGCCCTATCGCTGCGCCCGGATGGCGGAATTGGTAGACGCGTTGGTCTCAAACACCAATGACTGAAAGGTTGTGCCGGTTCGATCCCGGCTCCGGGTACAATAAAAACCGCAATTCGTTGATAATCAGCGATTGCGGTTTTCTCGTTTTGGTTTTTGCACCACATTTGCACCACTCGTCGCCGATTTCGGGAAATTACGGATATTTTTTTGAGTGTTGAGGCAGGGTGTCCGTGCCTCGCAGGAAGCGACTATTTTTTAAGCACCTTTTTCGCGCTCAACGGGCTGACGACCTTTTGCCCTGTTTGGGCTTCCAACTCTTTGCGGGCAAGTCCGGCGACATTACCGCCACGTTTGGCGATGCGTTTGCTGTGTTCGAGAGTTTGCGGTTCCTCGATTTTGGAAATATCCTTTGTCGAGGCTTCGGCAAGCATATTCAGGATCAGCTCCGTATTTGTCATATTGTCCCGCAAATTCTCCTTTTTAAGCCCCTTATACGCTTTGTATTCCCGTGTGGTCTTACCCGCCCACGCTTGGGTAATTATGTCCGTGAGCAACCCGAATTGATGGTCTTGGATGCCTCGTGCCTTCCATTCGTCGGTCAGTTCCTTGCGTACCTCAATGGATTTGATGCGTTGGTTTATCCAATTTTCGGAATAGCCCATACGCAGGTATTGTGCCATCGCCCTGTCTATGGTTATTTCAGGGTCTTGCATCTCGTCCAACCTCTCGCGCCCCAACTGTGCCAACCACAGCTTAAACGGCTCGGCTTTGGGCGATGGGATGGACTGAATGAGGCGAAAAAGTTGCTCTACATCGGCGACGTCGGTCATTCGCATTTTGCCATCAGGGGCGAGCATTTTCAAACCGTTACAATTTGTAACGGTTTGGTTTCCCTCGTCCATTAGCCTCTTTTTCAGCACTCTCCAATAGGTTTGAGGGTTGGAGCTATCGGTCAGCACGGCGATAACATCCACCACCGAGATATACCACTTCTCCGCCTCGGCATCCCAAACGGAGCGAACTTTCCTGTCCTCAAAAATCTGTAAAGCCTCTTTATTTGCCATAACAACGACTATTTCAATGGAAACACCCCTCTATACAATAGACCGACAATTTCTCCACCGATCCCTCCTCGGCGCACCGCTTACCCATATCGCATTCGGGACATAATTCCCTAACATCGCTCACATCGAGCGTTCCGCGCTTTTCGTGGAGCGAATAGAGATATTTCAGATACTTCCCCTCGGCAATGCGGTGATGTTTATCCTTTTTGTCTAACTTGCCCCACTCATAGAGCCGCTTGCCGCCTTTGGACGAATTGCAATGCCTACACACCATCACCACGTTATCCGGTGTGTCCTCGCCGCCACAGCATCGGGGCAGGATATGTTCGAGAGTCAATTTTTCCACCACGCCGCAATAGATGCAGGTATTGGCATTCTCCCGCTCCCGCAGGTATTCCGTAACCGACGACGACCAATGAATTTCGCCGTTTTTCAACTGCATAAATTTGGACATTACCATCCCGAAATTCTTTTTTCCCAAGCCCATAGCCTCGGAAATGATTTTGGCGTATTGCCAATAGATAACTTGTCGGACGGTTTTTACGGCTGTGGGCGGCATATTGAATGCGTATTTTACGCAAAGATAACTATTTCTTGGGTTGCTCATTAAATAATATGAGGGGCAGAACGAAAAGTACAACTCTTAATTAAAGGCGAAATAGTTTACACGTCAGTCAGTTAGACGGATAGGTGGAAATTCACACGCCCCTTCGGTAGATGATGTTCAACTCACTGAAAATCTGAAATGTTTTTAGGTATAAATACGCATTGCGTGCACGTTCTTAATCCATACTTTTGCAGTGTGGATTAACGTATTTATAACGCCAGTTAGTGTACTATGGAAAAACAGATCATTCTGTTCGACCGGCAACAGATCACCGGCTTCGGGCTTGAGGCGTTGCTACGAACGCCGTTCGTCCCCTGGTCCGAGCCACGAATCACAACGGTCGCCACGAAAAGCGAGTTGGTGCGCGCTCTGGTTAAATGTCCCGAGGCGGTGACGGTGATTGACTACACACTCTCCGACCTTGCCGGCGCGAACAGCCTGCTGAACATCGGGCTCCGTTTTCCGGCGGCTCACTGGGTGCTTTTTTCGGAGGAGCTGAGTGTAGATTTCCTGAAAAAAGTGTTGTATGCGGGCAACTTCGGCGTCGTCCTGAAAACGTCTCCCCTTTCGGAGATCCGCGCGGTAATCGCTGCGGCGATGTACGGAGAGGCAACCGTATGCACGTCGATCAAGGAGCTTCTGGCCCTGCCCGAGGTGGATAGGGCGGAGGGTCGCGAACACTTGACGGCCACCGAAAAGGAGATCCTCAGGGAGATAGCCCTCGGTCGAAGCGCCAAACAGATCGCAGGGCGGCGCTGTATGAGCGCCCACACGGTTGCCACCCACCGAAAAAACATCTACCGCAAACTGGCCGTCAATAACTCACAGGAGGCTGCCGGATACGCACTGCGGGCGGGAATCGTAGAAACTTCCGACTACTCCATCTAAACAACTCCATCCAAAGATACTTTATTATTCGCTACTTTTGCCGCAACAAACACAACGACGATGAACGATCTGCATTTCTCGACCCGGATTATCGGAACCGACTTCGAAAAACCCGACGCACACGGCGCCATCGCGCTTCCCGTCTACCGCAACGCCGCCTTTGAATTTCCCGATTCCGAGGCCATAGCCGCCGCCTTCCGGGGAGAGACCGGCAAACATACCTACTCGCGCATCTCGAATCCGAGCGTGGCGAATTTCGAGCAAAAAGTGCGCACCGCTTCGGGCGCCGAAAGCGCTGTTGCCCTTTCTTCGGGTATGGCGGCGATTACGAACACCTTTTTCGCCATCGCCACCGCCGGGAGCAACATAGTATCGTCGCCGCATCTGTTCGGCAACACCTTTTCGTTTTTCAAGAGTACGCTGGAGGCGTTCGGTGTTGAGGTGCGCTTTGTGGATACCGACGACTTGCGGCAGATCGAGAGCGCAATCGACGCGAATACCTGCGCCTTTTTTGCCGAACTGGTCACAAATCCACATTTGGAGGTCGCCGACCTGCCGGCGATATCGAATATCCTGCGGGCGAAGGGTGTGCCGATGATTGTAGACACGACGTTGGTACCCTGGTGCGCTTTCGACGCAAAAAAGGTGGGAGTGGACATCGAGATCGTATCGACCACCAAGTACATTTCGGGTGGTGCGACGAGCACCGGCGGGGTGATCGTGGATTACGGAACGTTCGATTGGACGAAAAACAAAAAACTCGCCGCGATGCCGCAACCCAAAGGCATCTCGCGCTTCACGGCCAAACTCCGCTCGGAAATCGTGCGCAACTTCGGGGCGGTGATGACACCCGACGTCGCCGCGATGCAGACGCTGGGGTTGGAGACCTTACAGGTGCGTTATGATCGGATGAGCGCAACGGCAGCCGAGTTGGCTCGCCATTTTGCAGGACACCACAAGATTGCCCGCGTGAACTACCCGACACTCAAAACCTCGCCTTACAAGGCCGTCTCCGATGCCCTGTTCAGCGGCCATCCGGGAGCAATGTTCACGGTGGAGCTGGGGTCGAAAGCCGACTGTTTCCGGTTTATGGACGCGCTGAAAATCTTCCGCCGGGCGACCAACCTGTTCGACAACAAATCGCTCGTCATTCATCCCGAATCGACGATCTACTGCACTTTTACCCCCGAAATGAAGCGGACGGCGGGCATAGAGGATACCCTCATCCGATTTTCGGTCGGCCTCGAGAGCGTGGAAGACCTCAAAAACGACATAGAAAACGCACTGCAACGAGTTTGCATAATATACCCCTAAAAGGGTATTTCAGGGAGCTTGCCGGTGCGCTAATTTTGCACCATCAAACTTCATAAAGAGAGATTATGAGCAAAATCGCAAAAAACCTGACCGACCTTGTCGGCAACACCCCGCTGTTGGAGCTGGGAAATTACGGCGCTTCTCAACAGGCCGGAGCGCGCATCATCGCCAAACTCGAATACTATAATCCGTTGGGCAGCGTCAAAGACCGCATCGCGTTGGCGATGATCGAAGACGCAGAGAAAAAGGGTACACTCAAATCCGGTTCGGTAATCATCGAGCCTACGAGCGGCAACACAGGCATCGGACTGGCGTGGGTCTCGGCCATCAAGGGCTACAGGCTGATCCTGGCTATGCCCGAGACGATGAGCCTTGAGAGGCGCAACCTGCTCAAGGCGTTGGGTGCTGAACTGGTGCTGACCGAGGGCGCCAAGGGGATGAAAGGGGCGATCGCTCGTGCAGAAGAGTTGCGCGCCGAAACGCCCAACGCCATTATTTTGCAGCAGTTCGAAAACCTTGCCAACCCGGCGGTGCACTACCGCACCACGGCGGAGGAGATCTGGCGTGACACCGACGGCAAAGTGGATATTTTCGTCTCCGGCGTGGGCACGGGCGGCACGGTCAGCGGTACGGGTAAAAGGCTGAAGGAACTGGATCCGAAAGTGCGGATCGTGGCCGTCGAGCCGGCCGATTCGCCGGTACTCTCGGGCGGCGCTCCGGGGCCGCACAAGATTCAGGGCATCGGGGCCGGATTCGTACCCGGAACGTTCGACGCGGCGGTGCCGGACGAGATCGTTCGGGTGGCCAACGACGATGCGATCCGTGCGAGCCGCGAGTTGGCCGGGACCGAGGGCCTGCTGGTCGGCATCTCTTCGGGAGCGGCCACCTGGGCAGCGCTCGAACTGTCACGCCGCCCGGAGAACGCCGGTAAAACTATCGTCGCCCTCCTGCCCGACACGGGCGAACGTTATCTGTCTACCGTGCTCTATGCATTCGACGAGTATCCGCTGTAAATATTGTCATTGTTTGCGGAACAATTTTAAAGCGAGGCAACATCGAAAGATGTCAGTCTCGGATGCGTTCAGTCGCGCCGTGATACCGCACAATCCTATGTCTTATATGCAAGACAAAAGGAACACCCCGACGCAAAGGACATAAGTCATAAACCTGTGTTTATTTTCATTTTATGGTTTATTGTGAATGGGAAAAGAATCCCTGTCAGATTTTGACAGGGATTTTTTTGTCTTCTACTTTTTCTTTTTGTCAGGAGCCTGAGTGAGAGCTGAACCTGCAACACTCTTAATTGTCTTAGGAGTCTTTGGATTGTTCAAAAGTTCGCTGGCCTTCGATGCAACTGTCTTGTGTGTTTTTTCGTTTTTCATAACTATAAAATTTTAAATGAATGTTACCACACCCAAAACAATATCTGTGCCAAAAGTTGTAGCTTTGCGTCGTGAAGCATCTGAAGATATGCCTGCTGCTGTTGATAGGGCCACCCGCCTGGGTCGAGCTGCCGGTGATGGATGATCGGGAGGGGGTTGTCTATGTGACGCATTACGCCGAGGGTGTGCGTAACTTCTCGATAGCATTCGATACACAGACGTGTCAGCCGTTATGGGTTGCAGCGCCGATGCACAAATGGTACAGAGAACCGCGGAATACCTCCCGCACGGATCGCTGGGCCTATGATCCTAAAATCTCACGAGAAGCTCAACCGAACCTGAAACGGGCATACAGGCCGGTAGGAGAGCACGGCAACTATTCGCGAGGACATCTGGTCGCTTCGGCAGACAGACTGCGGGAACGTGCTCTGAACGAACAGACTTTTTACCATACGAATATGTCGCCGCAGATCCAAAATGGCTTCAACGCAGGGATTTGGAGCGACCTCGAAGAGAGAGTACAGAGGTGGGGTGACGAGTGTGCCGACACGCTATATGTGGTGACCGGAGTGGCATTCATCGGCATAGCGGATTCAGTTTCAAACTCGGTTTTGGAATTTCGGCGTGTGACGGCGGACAATAGTGGGCGCGAGATCCCTGTGCCGAGCCATTTCTATAAAGTGTTGCTTTCATCTCGCAGTGGTGACACGGGTCGCGGAGTGGGCGAGTTGGAGGCGTGCGAACTTCGGGCGGTAGGGTTTTTGTTGGAACATAAGGCGGCTCGGCACAAGGTTTCGGCGGCGGATATGATGAGTGTTGCTCAGATAGAGGATATGGTCGGCGTAGAGTTTTTCCCGATGCTCTCCGACGAGGCGATAAAGGAGAATTTTAATGTTGAAGATTGGGCATTATGAAGATTTCGATGATAATTGCGACCTACAATCGCGGAGAGAAATTGCAGCGGACGTTAGAATCTATTGCGAATCAGACGCTTGCGGCGAGTGAATGGGAAGCGGTGATTGTGAATAACAACTCTGTGGACGATACTGCGGAAGTCTTTGAGCGGTTTGTCGCCCGGCATCAGGAGTTGAACTTGCGGATGGTCGAAGAGAAACGGCAGGGGCTTTCTTGGGCGCGCAACAAAGGGATCGAGGAGGCGTGGGGCGAGATAATAGCGATAATTGACGACGACGAGGAGGTGAACCCTGAGTTTTTGGAGGTTTATGTCGATTTTTTCGAGCGTCATCCCGAAGTATCGATGGCCGGAGGGAAAGTGGTGCCGCGATACGAAAGGGAGGGCGATGCTGGAGGACGTCCGCGCTGGATGTCGCGATTTACCGAAAGGCCCATTGCCGGAACGCTCGACCTTGGGCCGTGCGAAAAACCGTTCAAGGGGAGAAACTATCCTGCAGGGGGAAATATGGCTATTAGGCGCTCGGCGTTTGAGAATTACGGAATGTTCAATACTTCGTTGGGACGCACCGGAAATGGAGCGCAAGCGCTATTGGGTGGCGAAGAGAAAGAACTTTTCGGGCGGATCGCGGCAGGCAGCAACGAGCCGACTGTTTGGTGGGTGCCCGGAGCTGTGATATATCACATAATTCCACCGAGTAAACTAACACTCGACTATTTCAAACGCCTGTCGCACGGGGTGGGAGAGAGTACGAAAGCTATGTCGCGCGAAAATTACCTGTCGGCGTTAATAAAAGAGGGCGGCAAATGGATTGCCACCCTCGGAATTGCACTATTTTGGATTCTTACACTGCGCCCTGCGAAAGCCCGTTACCTTATTATAATGCGTACGGGAATCACGCGCGGACTGCTGGGCTAACTTCGCTCCGCGGCCGGTCGTTTAAAGTTAGAGTTCCCACGCCAACGCGCTTGCACCCAAAATTGCAGCGTCGTTCTCTTTGAGTTGGGAGAAAATGACTTTCACCTTACCTCTCCAAAGATCCAAAACACTCTCGTTCAGACCGTCGATAACTGGTTTGAGAATCAAGTCACCGGCTCTGGTGAGGCCGCCGAACAGGATGATCGCTTCCGGGGACGAGAACGCCACAAAGTCGGCCAAGGCCGCTCCAAGGAGGTGTCCCGTGAAGTTGAATATCTCGGTCGCTACCGCGTCGCCCTGCTGAGCAGCGTCGGCAACGTCCTTTGAGGTGATCTGATCCCACGGAATATCTCGCAGGACGGTCGGTCGGTCGGTGGTTTCGAGAATTTCGCGTGCCGTGCGGGCCACACCTACTGCCGAAGCATAGGCTTCCAGACAGCCGTTACGGCCGCATCCGCACAAACGTCCGTTCTTGCGAACCTGAATAGTGTGGCCCAACTCGCCCGCGAAGCCATCGTGGCCATAGAGCACGTTACCGCCGATGACGATACCGGAACCCACACCTGTACCCAGAGTGATCATAATGAAGTCCTTCATACCGCGAGCCGCTCCATAGGTCATTTCGCCTACGGCAGCTGCATTGGCATCGTTGGTGAGTGCCACCGGAAGACCTATCTCGTCGCTAAGCAATTGAGCCAAAGGCACAACGCCCTTCCATTTGAGATTCGGTGCGAACTCGATAGTGCCGCGATAGAAGTTACCGTTAGGAACGCCCATACCGATACCACGAACCGTAGCGAGGCCCTCCACCTGGTCGGCAAGTTTACGAATCGCGGTGGCGAGATCCTTGATGAATAGGTTCACATCGTCGTGCGTGTCGCTACGTATTACGCTTTGAGCCAATACATTACCACGGGCATCTACAATACCCAACTTTGTGGTTTGGCCGCCGATATCGACCCCGACAACATATTTCCTGTCTGCTGCTGCCATAATTTGTAAGCCTTAGTCGATTTTAATGTCCTTGTTCACGTTTTTGCTACCCATCAATGCGTAGAACAGCATATAAAGGATGCCGGCAACGATCAGCCAATAGCTTGCCATATAGCCCGCCTTGCCTGCGATCTGTTCCTGAACGAGCGGAATAATACCACCACCACAGACTCCCATCATAAAGATACCCGAAGCGAGCGGAACATATTTGCCTAATCCTTCGGTAGCAAGGTTGAAGATAGCACCCCACAAAACCGAGGTGCACAGACCGCAAAGAACCAAAAGCAGCGCGCTCAGGGGAACTTGTGCCATAACGAAGGTCTTACCTGTGAAAGCAGGCATCATAGTTTGTACACTGCTGGGGATAAAGATCGCAATGACAACCAATATGGCGGCAACAAGTGTTGCGCAGCTCATCATCGTCTTGCTGGAAACTTTACCGCCGATACCGCCGCCGATAAAACGACCGACCATCATCAACAGCCAATATACTCCGGCAACCGAACCAGCAGTAGCTGCGGCAGTTGCAACCGGAAGACCGGCGCCGGCAGCTGAAGTGTCGGCCAAAAAGAACAACAACATTCCAGGGATGCCAACCTCGACTCCTACATAAGTAAAGATCGCAATGAAGCCCAGTACGAAATGGCGGAATGCCCACGGGCTCTTCTCATATTTGACGTTTTCAGCCTTGTGAATCTCAGTGATGGGAATGAACAGCAACGCGATGAAGGTCAGTGCAAACACACCCATAGCGATGAACAGCAACGGATTAACATCCGTGATGGTAGCCTTGGAAGCCTCGCCGATCATAGCACCCACAAGCATCGGGGTTACTGTAGCCAACAGAGAGTTGAACGAGCCGCCTATCTGGATGAGCTGGTTGCCTTTGTTGCCGCCGCCGCCCAAAGTGTTGAGCATAGGGTTCACAACGGTGTTGAGCATACAAACGCAAAGACCACCGATGAAAGCGCCGATGAAATAAACCCAAACGCCCGAAGCACCGGCCTTACCGGAAAGATACTGAATAAAAATACCGACCAAACCCAGCAGGATAGCTGCGAGAGCGGTTTTTTTGTACCCGATTTTGCTTAGCAGCATACCGGCAGGAATACCCATCACCAGGTAGGCGATGAAGTTCATCATATTGCCGAGCATACCGAGCGATTGGAATCCCGGGTCGTTTTTCCAGATCAGGCCTATCGGAGCCGCCAGGTTGGTGACGAACGCGATCATTCCGAACAGGAAGATCATCGTGATGATACCCACCACGTTACCTTGTCTTTGTTGAGTTGTCATAATGGTAGTTAAGTTTTAGTTGGTTAGTTAAAGGATAGTCTTTCAAATACCAAAGGTAGTAATATTTTTTAGAAAGGCAAATCATCCGGATCATCTGCGGAGATTGGCGGTGGAATGGGAGCCGAAGCTGGCTGGGACACAACAGGAGCCATTGCAGGAGCAGGAGCCGAATATGACGGGGCCCCTTCGGCCCGGCGGCCGAGCAACTTGAGGTCGTTCGCTACGATCTCGATACCATAACGCTTAGCACCCTCCTTGTCAGTCCATTCGTTGGAGCGAATAACTCCCTCGACGTATATCTGACTGCCCTTACGGATGTATTTATCGGCCACATCGGCCAAGCCACGCCAAAGCACGATCGAGTGCCATTCGGTGTGATCCTTGGCCTCCTGGGTCTGACGGTTAAAGATGCGTTCGGTAGTTGCAAGGCGCACGCGAGCAACCTTCACGCCCGTTTCCAAAGTTCTGATTTCAGGGTCGGCCCCTACGTTTCCTACTAATATTACTTTATTGATCATAGCTGTTCGATTATTTTGGTAAAGAGTTTTGTCATTTTTTCTTCGGCGCGCGCGCCCTGAGCTTGGACGTCTTCGTGGTCACCTGCTTCGTCGGATATGCCGACGTTTGTGATTATCGACGCTCCGAAAACCCTAATACCGGCGTGTCGGGCGGCTATAACTTCGGGCGTGGTGGACATACCGGCCGTGTCGCCCCCTATCGTCCCGAAGTATTTATATTCGGCCTGAGTCTCGAATGTGGGGCCGGTGCCGCCGACATAAACGCCATATTGGAGCGGAATTTTTTCGGTCTCGGCAACTTTTGCGGCCAGCACCCGCAGTTCGGGGTCATAACAGCCGTGCATATCTGGAAAGCGGGGGCCCAGCTCTGCGATGTTGGGGCCGATCAGCGGATTGGGAATAAGGTTTATATGGTCGGTGATTATCATAATATCACCCGTGCGGAACTTGGGGTTGATGCCGCCTGAAGCGTTCGACACAAACAGAGTGTGGATACCCAAAAACTTCATAACCCGGACGGGGAAAACCACCTGTCCAGGCGTCCATCCCTCGTAATAGTGAAATCGACCCTGCATTGCGACGACCCGCTTGCCACCCAGCACACCAAAAATCAAGCGGCCCTTGTGGCCTTCGACGGTAGAGACAGGAAAGTCGGGGATGTCGTGATAGTCGAGTTGGTGCGCAATGTCGATATGATTTACCAGTCCGCCGAGCCCGGTACCTAAAATTATACCCACCTGGGGCTCGAACCCCTCAACCTTATCGCGAATAAAAGAAGCTGTTCTTTTGATCTGTTCTAACATCGTATTCCATTTTTTTGAGAAACTCCTCACGCGTCTCTTCGATAAAACCCATAGAGATGGGTTGCACATAGATGCGAGCGCGAAGGTTGGGCGAAATTTTCGATCCGTTGCCCAATTTAACGGCATCTTTTTCCGTGGTTACAATCACCGCTCCGTCGCCGACAGCATCGAGAGCCTCCTGAATATGCCGCAGGTCGCGCACGGTGTAAGGATGGTGGTCGCCGAAGATAAGCTCGTCGGCAAGATTGTATTTCGCACGCAGATTATCGACGAAAGGCTTGGGATTGCCCAGACCGGCCATAGCCACCACGCGTGCTCCTGCCGGAACCTGCCAATCGTCCGGTGCGTCGTCGGGGAACGCGGGATACAGTTCGCCGGTCACGACGCGGGTGAACGACAGGTTCTGGAATGGCATCAATGCCAAATTGTTACGTATTATGCGCCTATCGAGCGGTGTCATTCCGGTGGGACACTTCGTGATGACGACATAGTGGGCCCGGCGCATCTGGCGGGGCGTATCGCGCAGGCGCCCCCACGGCAGCAGATGGTCTTTATTGATGGGGCGGGTGTAATCCACCATCACGATGTTGAGCTTGGGAGTAACTTTGCGATATTGGAATCCGTCATCGAGAATAATCAGGTCGATTTCGGGATAGTCGCGCTGTATGCGCTCGATTGCATAGTTGCGATTTTTGCAGACAACCACTAATGTGTCAGGATATTTTAGCTTGATCTGCTTAGGTTCGTCACCCACACGGCGATACGACTCCCCAATAGCAACCTCCCTATAGCCGCGGGTCTTGCGTTTATAGCCCCGTGAGATTAGCGCGATGTTGTATTCTTCCTGAAAATGGCCGATGAGAAGTTCACACATCGGGGTCTTGCCTGTGCCGCCTACAGTGATGTTGCCAACACAAAGTACGGGAGTGGAGTAGGTTGAAGACCGCTTAATGCCCCCGTCATACAGCCTGTTTCTCAATGAGATAACAAGGCCATAGATCCACGAAAGAGGCGCAAGAAGTAGGGCGGACATTGAACAATCAATACAAATCGCTCAAAGTTAGTAAATTATTTTTAAATGTTTGTTAATTGTTTCGATTAATTTTTCGGGATCATCGACACTTACTAAATATTTTTGCTCATAGATGTCCTCTATCAACACCAGTCCTTGCCACGACGAAGCGTATACCTTCACCAGATCCCAATTCTTAATGTCGAGCCAATAGCCGAAATATCCTCCAACACCCACGCTTGCAAAGGTTGGTATAAACGGCTTGAGATCTGCGCGTTCCATCCGGCGAACACTCCGAAAATGGTTGTATGTGATATGTGTTATTTCCACCAGGCAGCGAATCTCCACGGCCTCTTTGGTGACACGAATGCTACGCGGTATACTCAGTGCTACGAGTGCTCCCACGGCTACGGCCACGGAGGTGAACCACGCAGGCCAATACCCTCCCGGCGAGAATATCCACAATAGGGCGATGGTCAGTACAATGACTCCAGGGACGCACCAGGTAATGAGGCGTGCTCGTTTATCGAGTCGATATTTGAACTTGGTTCCTGTCATTTTTCAGTATCGTTTCGGCTATTTGGAAGTCTATGGGCTCGGTGATCTTTATATTTCGGCGTTCGCCCTCGCAAAGTGTTATTTTGTAGCCCATTGCCTCGACAAGGGTTGCGTCATCGGAATAATTTTCTGTAGATTTTTCGTACGCCTCGCGCAAAATGTCCGCGCGGAAAATTTGAGGTGTTTGCACCGCCAGCAGGGTGTCGCGGTCTTCGGCTCCTCCCTCAACGCGACGGATGCTGTCCACAAGAGGCACCACGGGTATGGCCGAACCTTTTTTGAGTGCGAGCTGGACAACGCGCTTGATTAGCTGGGGGGTGACAAGAGGTCGTGCGGCATCGTGTACTGCAATAAGCTCACAGTCAGTGCTTAATGTCGCGAGTGCATTCCTCACGGACTCACTCCTTGTGGTTCCTCCGGCGCAGGCCTTGTGTGGAGAAACGTCCCATTCCCGTGACAGGGCGACGATTATCTCTGCTTGCGGAGCAGCATTCTCGAACGCCTCTATCGACCACTTCAGCACAGGCTTGCCTCCCAATAACAGAAACTGCTTAGGTAGCTTAGCTCCCATTCTCGCACCCGTTCCACCGGCAACGATTATGACTCCCAACCTGTTCATTTCCCAAACAAAAAAGGGCCCTTTTCAGGGCCCCTTGTAGCGGGAGGAGGACTCGAACCTCCGACCTTTGGGTTATGAGCCCAACGAGCTGCCAACTGCTCCACCCCGCGATGTGGGGACAAAGGTAATACATTTTCGTCAAAATGCAAAAAATCTGTTAAAAATTGCCAAGTACTTGATCTATATAGGAAAAATGCGTATCTTTACACACCGTAACTATACGCGCGCGCGCGAAATGTGGCGCAATAATGCTCACAAATATAGCGTTTATAGTGCAAAGGCGACAGAATTTAAAACCAATTAACTAACACTTTATCAGTTGTTTAACCAAACAAAAGAACTATGAAAAAATTACTTCTAATCGCAGTGATGGCTTTAGCTGTGTCACTTGTGGGATGCTCTAAGGATGGAACAAATTCCATCGATGACAGTAACACCCGATTGATCATCAAGATCGACGGCGTATCGGGTTCTAACACCCGTGCAACAGAGGGGGCTGCCCAGGAAGATCAGATCGCAATCGATTACCCCAATTCGCACGTTTTTGTCGTGAATAGTCGGGGTGAGGTGGTTACCTCTGAAACTCTCACCTCTGACGCTGCTCCCGATGGCGCAGGTCAGGAGATTGCAGAACCTGTTCCGACCAACTCCAAGGTCTATGTCGTGGCCAACGTTCCTGCGGCCGATTACGACGCAGATGAATTCAAGGCTCTGGCGACTCTCGATGATGTTAAGGCATTGACCTCGCATATCTCGACACAGACCGACTACAAACATCCGACTCTGGCCAACCTCAATGCAGAAGCCGAAGACATCGTTCCGGTTGCCGATGCGAATCCGGGAGACGAATATTCATCGGCCGAGGTGGATGTGACTATTGCGCCTGTTATTTCGCGCCTTGAGTTGCACGGCGTTCAGGCCAAAGCAGAAGATGATAGACTGGGTATGATTACTGCATTCACTGTTACCGGTATCTATGTGGACAGCTATTTCCCCCTGTTCGCCTATGACGGCTTTGCTATCGAAGATCAGGATCCTTTGGAATTGGGTCAGCAGGATGATTTTGCTCAGAGCGTTGCCGACAAAATGGGTAATGAGGGCAACTGGCCGGGCCCCGTGGCCAAACCCACGCAGGGTGTTTGGGCCTATCAGGTCTCTCCGGGCGGTATGCCTCGCTTCATCATTGCTTTGACAGGTGTTAAGTACAACCAGCCGAGTGGTGGCGCTGAGGTGGATCGTTCTACAGAAACCCTCTATCTGACCCTTACCGAATATACAGGGATGACCGAACCGAACTTCCTTGCGGGTAAGGTCTACCGCGTAGGTACTTCGGGCAAAGAGTTGAAGTTCGGTCCCGAAAACCTTTGGGAAACTCCCAATCCCGATCCCAAGGCCGGTTTGAAGGTGAACGTTACGGTTGAAGACTGGAAGTTCGGCGACTATTCGGGTGTTCTTGCACGTTAATGATAATCACACAAAAACTTTAGAAAATATGAAAAAACTACAAATTTTTGCCCTTGTAGCCATAATGGCTATCGGGCTGGGTTCGTGCACCACTGGTAGCGACGGACCGGAAAAAGGAACTGCACGTCTGACGATTCAGCTCTCCGGAGTTAAGGCGGCGACCCGTGCCATTGAAACTGGTGCTGTGACGGGCCAGCTTGCTATCACCGGGGCTCAGAGTCTTATCTTCGTGGCGGATGCCGGCGGTACCATTATCCACCGCGAAAACATCGACCCGGCCGAAGCAATAGTGGCCGGTCCGGGCTATACCGATGGTGAAGGCCAGGAACTCGAAGGTGAATTCGCTTTGGGCTCTCTGGTATACATCGTGGCTAACATTCCTGATAATGACTACGATGAAGTAGAGGCACTTACGACTATTGACGCAGTTAAGGCCGCTTTCTCGGCTATATCGACTCAAGAAGGTTACACGACTCCTGCGATGGCTAACGAAGATGGCGAAGAGGCAACCGTTATTGCTGCTAACGTGGTCGGTGAGGCTGCGACCATTCGGATCAGCATATCGCCCCTTATCGCCCGTCTCGAATTGGCAGGCATCCAGGCTTTGGATGAAGCACGTGACGGTTCCGGTGGTGGCACTAACGATTTCGGTAACGTGATCACCGGGTTCGATGTAACGGGTGTCTATATCGGTGACTACTTCCCCAACTTCGATTATACGGCTGCGGTGCCCGATAGCGACGTGTTGGTTTCACTTTCAGACGCTGTTGATGCAGCATCGGATGCCGCCGCTTTGGCAGGTGTCTTCACTGGTTGGGAATCGTATATGAAAAACGAGACTTCGGTTTCTGCCGACGCACAGTTGCTGGCTCAGCCCGACGGTGGTGAGGTTTGGGCATACAATCTTGTGGCCAGTGGTACGCCGCATATCGTTATCCGTATTGATAATATCACCTACGATAATTCTGCCGGTGTGGCATCGACCCTTACAGGTCCTCGCTACCTTACAGTGACTGGCTATACAAACGTAGCCACAGCTGCAGAAGATGATGCGTTCGAGCGTGGTCAGGTTCATCGTGTGGGTAAGGTTACCGCAGGTGACAGTAACTTCAAGTTCGGTTATGGAGACCTCAGCTCCGTTCCTTATGAGGATGCTTACAAGCTGACTGTCCAAGTCGAGGTTGTGGATTGGTCTATCACGGACTATACTCCGATCCTGGAATAATTTACATTGTAACAGAGCAACAAAGGACGGTCGGGGTTGATCCCCCGGCCGTCCACCGAAAAAAGTAAGGACGTTGAAGAGAGAGAAATTCATACTGATCTTCGCAACTGCGCTGGTGGCGCAGGGAGTATTGACGGGGGGGTGCTTCCACGATAGAACTTCACCGGTTATACCTCCGCCTCCTACTGATCCGATCCCCGTACCTGTCGATATTCAATTCACGACCAACACGACAGGCGAGGACATCATCAAGGAGGTTATGGGCGGATTCGAACTCTTTGTGTTCGACGAAGTCACGCGCCTGCTGGTTGCTATCGAAACGGTTGCCCACGATCAGGTTCGTTCCGGAGATATAGTCCTCAAACTGCCGGCGGGACGTTACACTCTCGTGGCCTGGGGAGGTTCCGGTAACGAGATGGAAAATGGAGGCTACCATATTGCAGAACCTATCAACGAATATACACAGGAGTATGGCAAAGTGGCGATAGGCAAGACCACGCTGGAGAGCTTTCGTTTGAGATTGACCACGAACCCCTCCTCGTCGGATGAAAATTTCGTGACTCCGGCCAACAGTGCCTTTGACGAGTTGTTCTATGCGCTGGCAGAGAGAGTGCGGATCGAACCGGACGTGGCTCCGAAAGTGAGCTTTGATTTCATCCGCAACTCGAACTTGTTAAGAGTGAAGATGGCTGGAATTAACTGGTTGGCAACCACACGCAGTACGTCATCCCCGGTAAATGTTTATGTAACAGGCCGTAACGGGTCGTTCACCTATGACAATAACATATCGCCTTATGCTGAGATACTGCGCTATGACGCTCTTCAGGGAACGGTGGATGGCAACTATCTGGTGATGGATATACGGCTGTTACGTCTCGATATGGTGCTTCACAAAAAAGATCCGGTATGGTTGTGGGTCGAAGATGCGCGGAATGACAACATTATTGCTCGTATTGACGTTATGAATACGATACTGAAAGAGACGGACAGTTACGGTCATCCGCTATATAGGACTCAGAGTGACATCGATCGCGAGGAGATGTTTGAGATCGAAATAGAGTTCCGCGAGCCTGACCCTGTGACTGGAAATATTACGATAATAATAAACGACTGGGTGTTCGGTGAATATGCTCCGGGAGGCTTGAAACCCTGGAAACCCAAATACCAAATAAAGGATAAAGAACAATGAGGTTCACAACTAACATAATGACGAGATTTTTAGTGAGACTTTGGGTCTTCGCTTTGGCCGTGTTGTGCTCTGTGGGTTGTGTGCGTGAAGTGGGCATCGGTGGAGGTGGTGGCAATGAGATCAATGACGCCGAGGTGATTCTGAACCTGAAAATGCCGGGCAGTTTCCGTGTGCCTGAAACTCGCGCCACACTCAGCGGGGACGATGAGAAAGAGGTGAAAAATATGTGGGTGTTGATTTTCGACGGCGAAAGATTGGTGGAGATTACCAAAGCTACATTCAGGGGCACAAACTCTTTCTCGGTCGGATTGCCATCGGCAATTCCGGGGACAATGGTTAAGTTGGTATTGCTGGCCAATTCGGAGGAGATTCTCGCGGGTAGCATTGGGTTCGATCCGGATGCCGTGCCTGACAAGGATTATGCCGACCTGATGCCACTCATCTCGGCTTCGATATCCGGCCCGATGTTCGCTGCAAGCAAGAGTATCCCGATGTGGGGCGAGAGCAAAGAGATCGAAATCAAGACCGGCGTACAGCGGGCAGATGTATCCCTGATGCGTTCTGTGGCGCGTATCGACGTTGGTGTTGGTAGAACCACGAAAGACATTGACGGCTCGTTCAGCTGGAATGGCCTTACCGCAGCTACGGGCGATCCCACTGCCAAAGAGATCCCGTTCGAGATGACCTGCGTGTATGTTATCAAACCCAATACACGTTTCAGTGTGGCTCCTGTTTTGTCGAATATCCACATTTCGGGCAGTGATGCTCACCTTTCTGCGGTCAATCCTTCGGTTCCTGAAGGAACGATGCAGTTCAACTCCTTCGGCGATATCGCATCAGAGGATGTTTTTCGCTTCGATGTGTCGAACGGCAAGTTCACCACTCAGGATATCTATATTCCGGAGGCCAATATCGTAAGTGGTCAGCACAGAACCAGAATGGCGCTTGTAGTTGGAGGGCGCTTTGCCAGCGATCCTCAGGAGACTTACTATCGCGTAGACTTTACCGATGGTGACAAGTATGACAATGTGTTGCGCAACCACCTCTATTCGTTCAGCATTATGAACGTTATGAATGGCGGTATGTCGTCGGTTGAAGAAGCGTATAACTCTCAGGCGGTGAATATGTCGGTCGATGTGCTCGATTGGGATGAGGCGATCATCAACAACATCTGGTTCGAGGGGTCGTACTACTTTGCTATCGATCGCCAGAGTGTGGTGTTCAACCCGCTCCCCGGTGAGACGCTCTCGATAAACATCAAGACGAATATCGATTATTTCGATTTCATCCATACCGCCGACACCAATCCTGAGCCGATAATCAGACTCTCCAATGAAGGTCCCTGGTTCTTTGACGGGGCGCAGAGGTATGGATATCAGTTCACTCTGACCAAGAAAGATCCGACCCTTATGTCCGACGACGAGTATGTTTTGGAGATATACAACCCCAGAGACAATATCGGGGCAGTTCCCGATGATCGCCTGATAGACTGGACGATTCGTGCCCTCAATATGCAGGTGCACTTCCACGTTGATCAGAGACACTCCCAAGGGTTGATTTCGTTAGAAAATGGGGGAGCCAGATTCATCGCACCCGAAGGTAATCCCGAAAATCCCATTCCTGTCGAGATATATTCGCAGTATCCGGTGGAAATAGTGGCGGTCGATGCTGTGACCGGAGAGGAGGCCGACTGGATCGATTTTGGCGATACGAGCACTCTGTACCAGAGTAGCGGAGCAGATTACTTCTTCTATAAGCAGGATCTGGTGATAGGAAGGTTCGAGTATGGCGAAGGCAGAGATGGAATCAGCGATCGTACCGCCATAATCAATATATTTATTCCGGAAACCGGCGCAAACGTGAACTACACCGTCACTCAACAGGCTCCATACGTGAGGATCGATCGTGAAACGGTTTCAGCCCCGCGTCCTATGAGCGGCACGGGAACGGCTACGATTCCGGTCTTTGTCTATACAAACATACAGCCCGGAGATTTGATTGTCACCAAGGATAATGGTGGTGACAATCTGATTAACCTTTTGAAAAGCGATGGGATTCTGGAGCAGTATGATCCGCGAAATCCGGGTAACCGTCGTTTCGAAGTCAGGGTTGCATTCGATCCCACAAAGGAAAGCTCTTATGGCGCTACTTTCGTGGTGTCGGACAGGTATGATGTTTATGGCGATTTGCCCGAAGAGTCTATCAGGGTGGTTGTTCCGCCTGCCAATCAGACCTTCGACGCGTTCTGGTACAATGCGACCTTTACCGAAGCCGGTCTGTGGCAACCCGCAGCAAAGACCCTGCCGCTGAACGAGTCCAACTATGTGTTTCCGTGGAACACTTCGTCCATTGGTTTCCAGGCTCTTTCCAATATCGGACTTGAGCCCGACCCGACACATATGACTCAGGCAGACATAGACCGTTTGAGCCTGAGCGGCCCCACCGATGATGTCAGTGGTGCGTTGTCGTATCTCTATACCTATACTCCCGATAAGAGCTCTTTCGTTGCGACGAGTAACCATAATTTGACGTTTACCTCTACTCTTGAGCCCGATTTGGTTACGGGTGAGGTGAATTTCAAACTTGGGATGCAGGTTTTCCAGGTGGGTGAAAATGCCTACGGTAGCCGACGCTTCATCTGGGAAGGTCGCGGCGAGGATGATCCGGGTGTGATCGAGATTACGGACAATGTGAGTTGGAGAGCCGATGTGGCGACCGAGCCGGCTGGATCGTGGTTCAGGCTCAGGGCCGAAAACGGGGCAGGACAAAGCACGAGCGATGGGTTTGAGTTCGGCGGTTTCAACGAGATGGACGATCGCATCTATAAGCCTGTCGAACTTGGGCCGGACGAGAATTATGAAAATAGTGCGACGACTCTGCTGGTGAACAACACGGAGCTGCAATTCGTGGTGGATCCATTGAATTTCTACAATCCGTCCGATCCGTCACAGCCTGAGTCGCGTGAGGCTACGATCACAATACGTAACAATGACTACGACCCCAGAAAGCTTGGGGCCACGAATCCTGCACCTATCGTTATCACTCAGTGGAACAGAGTGTTGCAGAGTCAGAGTGTGGCTCCTGAGCTGCCTCGAGTAGGCGATCTGCTGACGTCCGAATATATGGACAAGACATATACTTTCACTGCACGCACCAATCTCGATCCGGTTTGGCTTGACATCTGGGAGGTTGACAACAACGGCAATAAGGTAGGTGACGAACCACTCGACAGGGTAGTATATAGGACTTACTTTGATCCGGCGAACTCTCCTCGTTCGGCGTCGATACCTGACGTACCTCTTCCCGAGCTCGGTCAGGTTGCGCGTAGGATTATGATCGCTTTTTCGGCTCCGGATCTCACTGATGCCCAGGAGCAGAGTTTGGGTATATGGTCTCAGCCGAGCTCTTATCCACACGACGATCTGCCGTTTAGGGTGACGACCGGCTATCTGGCTCCTCCGGGCGTGCTCGGTGTTGATGTCGTGACGGGACAACTGACTTTGAAAGGCTCTAAGGAGTACGCTGGTAGCGGTCTTGATACGGGTTCCGAATTCGGTGACCTCTCAAAAAACACGGTTTATGTAGCCCTGTTCAAGCGTGGTTCGCTGGTTGGTATAAGCACGAGACAGGATCAGTGGAATACGTATATAAAAGGTACGGACGTGATATGGGCCGCTCCGGGCTATGATGTCGATAATATGGGTACGGCGTGGGGAGACATTCCTGTGTCACCGGATGCGAACAATCCATTCCCAACAAATAATGAGCCTGAAGGATATGGCGACCCGTGTACGTTTGCCGATGGCGGACTGTGGGTTACTCCGACCGCATCAACAACAACGTTTGCGGGTTGGATTCCGTTCAACAACAGTACTCTGGATTTGGGTTACTATCCAAACCTGCCGGCAGGGGTGAGCGGTGGTGCACCCAATGCAGACAAGACATTGTTTATGCCCTTCATCGGTTCAAGGCGTGGATATACCGGTCAATACCACCACGGAGATAGTAATGCCGGAGGAACCTATGCTCGAAACTTCTGGGTGAACTATGCTAACAACTTATTGTCGTTGCAAGGTAATAACTTCGCGATAGCAGGTTCTAATACAACCGACGCTATGCCGATCCGTTGTGTGACGAAATAAATTCATAGAAGTAGAGAAAGCACTCCTCACTCCGAGGGGTGCTTTTTTGTGAGTACGGATTTTTTTGTGTAGTTTTGCGACTTGTAAAGCTTGGTCTCGTAGCTCAGTTGGATAGAGCAACAGCCTTCTAAGCTGTCGGTCAAGCGTTCGAATCGCTTCGAGATCACCAAAGGCACGAAGGGCCTTACGTAAACTGCTATGGTACAGGATCGTATCCCGATCCTCCCCAAGGGTGGCAACGGGCTATACGCTTGATGGCCAGCCAACCACCACGAAAGATGCCGTGTTTCTTGAGTGCCTGAAGAGCATATTCGGAGCAGGTGGGAGTAAACCGGCAAGAGTGGGGGAGAAGCGGAGAAATGGCCAGCTGGTAAATCTTGATGAGAGCCACAAAAAGGCTGATAGCCACCCATTTAACTGTGTGCCAAAATCTGGGAAAGGATTCGGGTGATTGCATCGTCGATCGTTTTGTAATCGGGAATTTCACTTGAAGAACAAATCAACGCCAACTCGAAGTTCCGACTTGTAGCTTTGGCTTGCACAGTGAGCGTCTCTTTTCGATGTCGGTAACTATCTCGCATTCTGCGCTTTATCAGGTTACGTTCCCAGGCACGTTTGAACAATTTTTTAGGTACGGAGAACATTACGGAAACATCACCCTCGCCCTCACCCTCAGAGACTAAATAACAGCACTTTACCGGCCCTACACCTGTGCGGCGACCTCTGGCGAACAGAGCATCGATGCGTTTGGTGGAGCAAAGTCGCTCAGACTTTGGGAGTCGGTTTTTTTGCTGCTTTTGCACGGCGCAACTCCTTGATTTGATGGATCCTAACAAACTCTTCGGCTTGACGTGCCTGCCGGTCGTCTTGTAGTTCGACGGCTTGAGTAGCGCGCCCCGCATTATGGTCGCCGATGAAAATTTCGAGTGCGCGGGCCATCGATGGAGCTGCTACAGTGGGAGCCATAACGCTAACATTCAGTCCTTTTTCGATCGCCTTGCGGGTCGTCCCGTCACCAAAAGTTGCGATATGGGGAAATTTTGTACCACTCGTGCCGAACTGTTCGACCAACGCTTTGACCTCCGACGGACTGTATAGCACAACCATCTGATATTTAAGGAAATCAATACCTGAAAGGTCTGCACTGACAGTGCGGGCCAACACGGCGCGATCGAACTTGATCTTGAGTTTTTCGAGCGTCTGTGGAATCTCAGGCTTGTGGGGTTCGGACAGAGTGAGCAGCAATTTCTCGGCTTTGTGCTTGAGTATCAGGTCCATAAAACCGGTAAATGTGCCGTCGGCGAACGAAATTTTGCGTTTGCGATAGACAATGTATTTTTGCAAATAGAGCGCTACGGCTTCCGTGTAACACAGATATTTCATAGTGTCCGGCACGGTAACACGGCTCTCCTCGCAGATGCGAAAAAAGTGGTCGATGGTAGTGCGATTAGAGAAAATGATGGCCGTGTGTTCTAAAATCCCAACTTTTTGCGCACGAAACTCCTTGGCACTCACCCCTTCTACACGAATAAAAGGGATATAGTCCACAGTGAGGTTATATTTTTGTGTCAGTTCAAAAAACGGCGATTTTTCGATGATAGAGGGCGCTGGCTGCGACACTAAAAGGTTTTTGATCTTCGACATTTTAGGCATTTTTAACCGCCAGCACAACCACAAAGCTGACGGGGAAAATTTCGACGGTGCAAAGGTACAAAAACCAAACCAAAAGAGAAACTTTTTGCCGGACAAACTCCTGCAGAGTGCGTCCAAGAAATATAGCCGAGATCGCAACCAGCTCGACCATAACAATGTACACCATAATCTGGTCTCTGAGCGGATTCATTCCGGTGTAGAGCAAAATGGGAGGCGCGGCGAGCATCGCCAACAGCGCGAGATGATTTTTCTTGGTTTGTAAAAGCTCCTCCACCAAAGAGCGCCGCAGGGTTAGATTTCCTGCCGTACGCAACAGTCCGACCTGAACCCACACAATGAAGGCAGCTATGACACTCGCCGCAAAACCCACAGACCCAATGATTTTCGCAGCAGCAACACCGACGATCACCACCCCCAGTACCAGCGCGAAATTCACGAATCGTTCCAACGTCTGTTTATTGTCCGGATCCACGCTGCGCCAGGAATACACGAGCCAGCAGTAATAGCCTACCAGTATCAGTGTAAGTATTTGAATCACAGCATTCACCTATGCTAAAATTTTTAGTTCGATCCGCATTGTGGTACCCTTTCCGACCTCGCTTTCTTCAACGAAAATGCGCCCCTTATGATAATCCTCCACCACGCGCCGGCTAAGCGACAAACCCAGTCCCCAGCCGCGTGTTTTGGTCGAAAAGCCGGGCTCGAATATTTTTTTCCAGTTGGCGCGCGGAATTCCTTTCCCGGTGTCAGTGACATCTATATACAGGTATGGCTCTTCGAGGCGAATGCGCACGTCGATAGTACCGTGGCCCTGAAGCGCATCGAGAGCGTTCTTTAGCAGGTTTTCTACTACCCACTCGAATAGCGCTGGATTGATTCTCGCACGAACAGGTGCCATAGCTAAACCATTGTAGTTCAGCTCGACATTGCGCGGAATGCGCTTGCGGAAATACATCACTGCCTCGCCCACGAGTTCGTTCACGTTGGCCGGTTCAAGGGGAGTGTCGGAGCCGATCTTGGAAAAGCGATCCGCAACCTTCATCAGATGGGTAAGATCTTTGCCAATCTCGCCAACCGCCTCTTGGTCAATGGGTTGGGTCTTGAGAAATTCTACCCAGCCGAGCAGCGAACTTGTCGGGGTTCCCAACTGATGGGCAGTCTCTTTGGCCAACCCGACCCATACTCGGTTTTGTTCGCTGGTCTTGTTGGAGCGGAAAGTGATGATTCCCAGCCATAAAAGCAGCGCAAAGGCCAACACCTGCACGATCGGAAAATAGGTCAGCAGGGTCAGTGTGCGTGATTTTCCGTAGAAGAGAAGATGCTCACTGCCGTCGCGTAACGTGATGACTATATAGTCGTTAGCATTAGCCATCTGAGCCAGTTTACGCTCCAGCCTACGTGGATTTTGGGTTATGCGCTCGCTGATGAGGTGGCTCTCTTCAAGGGTCATCCCCCGGCCACTCATTATTATAAAGGGTATGGAATTGCCCTCGTCGAGGATCATTCGCGTAACTCCATCATAATCAACGTCTCCCAACCGCCCCATAGAGTATGCCCATAGCCGGACGTAATTTTCCTCTCTTTCACGTAGGCGCCCAACGACGCTACCTAACGTCCACAGTGACAGCACCATAAATACCACCCAGAGAGCGACTATGGCGCCCTGCCGGCTCAGAGCCGCCTTGAGTGCTGTCTGGATGTGTTCCCTCACTTTTTGTCAGTATCCTTATTTGTCAGGATTTGGTGATACAAAGTGCTGTTTTTCAATATTTTAATGGCTTCACTAACGTCGGAGTCGCTCTCAAGTGCGTGCGCCGAAACTCCCTGCGAGCGATGATGACGGAGAATAATGGCGTCCTCGATCAGTTCCGAAAGTTCCTCGCGATAGAGTGCGACGCCTGTGGCATTATCGTCCCGTAGAGCCGCCTCCACGGTTGCCAATTGCGCAGCCAATTCAGGAGTCATATAGCGCTCATACTCAGCATTTTTACGTAACGTGGTCAATGCCTGCCGCGATGCCGATTCGTAGTTTAAATCCTTGTCTGCCAGAAACCTGACAAACTGGTCATAATCGGCGTCGGTAAGGGTGAATTTTCCCGGCACGATCTCGCGTATTTCACGGTTCGCACGATTCCATTCGTCGGCGAAATCGTCGATATAGCCCTTGCCGTAAGCGACCACTGCGAAGCGACTATTGTATTGAGGTTCAGTACGAATGTCGGGCATCACACCACCCCCGTCATAAACTTTCCGCCCACCGGCAGTGTGAAATTCCTGGATCAACGAGTCGGGCACAACCCCCACGCCACCTGTTTCACTGCGGTGCGAATAATCGATCGCCTGAATACAGCGCCCGCTCGGAATATAATATTTTGCGGTGGTGATCTTGAGTGACGAGTCGAAACCAAGCGATAAAGTGCTCTGAACTAATCCTTTACCAAAAGTACGCTGACCTACCAAAACGGCCCTATCCAGATCCTGCAGTGCTCCCGCAACGATCTCCGATGCCGATGCCGAATGCCCGTTCACGAGCACTACGATTGGAATTGTTGCGTCGAGCGGTTCATTTGCAGTACGATATGTGCGATTTGTGCCGTCGCCCCGTCCGCGCATACTCACCACTTCGGTACCACGCGGAACAAAATAGGAGAGGATCTTCACCGCCTCCTGCATAATTCCCCCGCCGTTACTGCGGTAATCGAGTACTAACGATGTGGCTCCCTGTGACTTAAGTTCGGTAAGCGCTGATCGGAATTCGTCTGCCGAGCCTTCCGTAAATTCGCTGTGGTGAATGTAACCCACTCCTTCCTGCAACATTCCATAATAGGGCACGGCGGGTAGAGCGATGGTCTGACGGGTAAGTGTAATCGTCTGTTCCTCACCGGTATAAAATTTCCTGATGCGAATTGTAACTTCGGTGCCGACTTCGCCTTTGAGCGCCGCGGAGACATCAGCCGTGGTCATCCCTTTAGCGTCTTTCCCAGCCACTTCGAGAAAAGTGTCGCCGATCTCAAGACCGGCCCGCGCGGAAGGTGTATCGGCATAAGGTTCAGCTACTTGTACCCATTCACCGCGCTGCCTGATTATCGCTCCGATTCCACCGTATTTGCCGGTTGTCATCAACTCGAATTGATCTTGTTCGTCGGCGTGAATCAACTCCGTATAAGGGTCTAAGGACTTGACCATCCCTGCCGCAGCATCCTTGCCCAGTGTGTCGGGATCGACATCATCGACATAGTAAAGGAAGATGGCTCTCATCATCGCGACGACCATTTCTATGTTCTGTCCCAGCTTGAAATCGGCCTTGTAGGCAGCTGTAGCGCCTCCGACGACGAGAATTGCTGCCGCCGAGACGAGCCATATCTTCAGTCTATTCTTCATTCTGGACGTAGTTTGGGATTCGTTGCTGGGCCTCCATCACGAAGCGACGAGGGCCTTCGATGTTGATACCGCCTTCGAGAGAAGGAGTTATGGTAACCGCATCCTCGTACAGCCACCACAGGCGCCTTAGCGCCGAGCCGTGGAAGACCATTCGATTTTCTTCTTCGGTGAAAAGCGTCATTCCTCCGGCATTTAAAGCTCTGATGATCGCTGCCTTACGAGTACCCATATCATAATTTGAATGGCGCCGAACGAATTCCAGCTTCGGATAAAATATGCACCAAATCAGCACTGCAGCGGCGAAAAGTTGCCCTTTCAAAGTACTGAAAATTTCGATAATCGAGCCCGAAGCAGTGTCACTTCGACGCATCAAAAAGAAAACAAGGGCCAGCAGGATGGCCAACTTAACGAGGTATTTTAACGCTCTGATTATATATTTTCCCATAATAAATCGCTACCGGCGTTCCGGCTCATAATTCTTTACGTAATCTTGCCACTGGGATTCCCAGCATTTCGCGATACTTGGCCACAGTGCGCCGCGCGATTCTGTATCCTTTGGTGTTAAGTATTTCCATTAACGTTTCATCTTTGATTGGGTGGCGTTTGTCCTCGCCATCGATGCAATCTTTGAGTATCTGCTTGATCTCGTGCGAAGAAACCTCGCCGCCATCCTCGGTGAGCATTGCCTCGGAAAACAGCTCCTTGAGAAGGATGATGCCCCAGCGGGTTTGCACATATTTGCTGTTTACCACCCTGGAAATAGTCGATACGTCGAGATCCGTCCGCTCTGCTATGTCCTTGAGGATCATCGGCCTTAGGTCGCTCTTCTCGCCACTCAAAAAGTATGCGCGTTGAAAGTCGAGAATCTCGGTCATCGTGCGCATCAACGTGTCGTGCCTTTGCTGAATGGCTTGGATGAACCACTTGGCCGAGTCTATCTTGCCCTTAACGAACTGGAGTGTCGCCTTCTCGGTTTCGGTGGTCGCCTTACCCCCCTGCATCGAGCGTAACATATCTATATATCTCTTACTCACACGTACTTCCGGCACATTCCACGAGTTCAGCTTGAGTGTGAATTCGCCGTTTTGCACGTCGATTAAAAAGTCCGGCGTAACGTAAGGGATCGTCTCCGAACCACCCCCGTCATAGAGATTTCCGGGTCGCGGCGACAGGTGCATAATCTCCTCTATCACGTTGCGAAACTGATTCTCGTCGATTCCCAACCGGCCCATCAATTTTTCGAAATGCTTCTTGGTGAACTCCTCGAAATAGTGGGTAAGGATCTTCATTGCCATCTGACGTTCTCTCGACTCGCCCGAAAGACTTTCGAGCTGCAACACAAGACACTCCTGCAAGTCACGCGCACCGATGCCTGCCGGTTCCAGTTCGTGGATTATGTAGAGAACTTGTTCGAGTTCATTTTGGTCGGTCTCGATGGCCAGCATAAATGATATGTCGTCGGCCACGGCTTCCAGATCACGGCGCAGATATCCGTCGTCGTCGATGCTTCCCACCAAGAACCGTGCAAGTGTCATCTCCCGCTCGTCGAGATTCTTATATCCCAGCTGTTCAAGCAGATACTCGTGCAACGACCGACCGCCGGAGATGGTCGGGGTGAGCTGTTTGTCGTCCTTGGAGTAGTTGTTCGCCTTGGTTTTGTAGCTCGGCGTGTCGTCCTCACGGATGTATTCATCGACCGAAATCTCCTTTGGCCCGTCGTCGTTTTCGTCTTCGGAACGCTCCTGTTCTTCCAGTACGGGGTTTTCTTCGATCTCGGCTTTGATGCGCTGTTCCAGCTGCAAAGTCGGAAGTTCCAGCAGCTTGATCATCTGGATCTGCTGCGGCGAGAGCGTTTGCTGCTGCCTTAGAACTTGACTTTGAGAGAGTTCAGCCATCGTCTTTTTAGAACTCCGCGTTTTTTGGTGTTCGCGGGAAGGGGATCACGTCGCGAATATTGGCCATACCGGTCACGAACAGTATAAGTCGCTCGAAACCAAGTCCGAAGCCGGCGTGCGGAGCGCTGCCCCAGCGGCGCGTGTCCATATACCACCAAAGCTCCTGTTCGGACATCCCCTCTGCGTGGATCTTGGCCTTGAGTTTTTCATAACTCTCCTCGCGAACCGAGCCGCCGATGATCTCGCCGATTCGCGGGAATAGCACATCCATCGCCTGAACAGTCTTACCGTCAGTGTTCTGCTTCATATAGAAAGCTTTGATTCCGGCGGGGTAGTTAATCAGAATCACTGGCTTTTTGAAATGCTTTTCCACCAAATATCGCTCGTGCTCGCTCTGCAGGTCGAGGCCCCAATCAACCGGGAACTCGAATTTATGGCCCTTTTGGACAGCGGTTTTGAGAATTTCGATACCTTCGGTATAATCCAGACGCACAAAATCGTTCTCTACGACACTCCTCAGGCGCGCCGTGAGTTCCTCGTCGTACATCTTTTCGAGGAACGCAAGGTCGTCCGCACAATTATCCAAAGCGTATAGTATCAGGTATTTAAGGAAATCTTCGGCGAGGTTCATATCTTCTTGCAAGCCGTAGAAAGCAACTTCCGGCTCGATCATCCAAAACTCGGCAAGGTGACGGGGCGTGTTGCTGTTTTCGGCGCGGAAAGTGGGGCCGAAAGTGTAGATCTGCCCAAGAGCCAGCGCTCCTAATTCGCCCTCTAATTGGCCCGAAACCGTTAGCGAGGTATGCTTTCCGAAAAAGTCTTCCTCATAGTTTATTTTGCCGTCCTCCGTGCGCGGTGGGTTGGCCATATCCAGCGTTGTCACCTGAAACATCGCTCCCGCTCCCTCGGCATCACTTGCCGTGATCAGTGGCGTATGAAGATAGTAGAACCCATTGTCATTAAAGTACTTATGGATCGCAAAAGCCATTGCGTGACGGATGCGGAAAACGGCCCCGAAAGTGTTAGTGCGGGGACGCAGATAGGCTATTTCGCGCAAAAATTCGAGTGAGTGCCCTTTTTTTTGCAGCGGATAGTCGGTCGGGTCGGCCTCGCCGTAGATCTCTATATCTTTCGCCTGAATCTCAACCGGTTGTCCCGAACCGAGACTCTCGACCAGCGTACCCGTTGCGCGAATGCAAGCCCCCGTGGTAACCTTGGCAAGCAGTTCTTCCGGAAAGGCCGCTGGATCAGCGACGATTTGAATATTGTGAATAGTCGAGCCGTCATTCAACGCAATGAATGCAACGTTTTTAGCACCTCGCTTGGAACGTACCCAGCCCTTGACGGTTATTTCTTTGCCTTGCGCGCTGCTCTTCAGCGCCTCGGCTATCAAAGTTCGTGTAGGTGTTATCATTTTGCAAAGATAGCGATTTTTTATAGATTTGCGCTATGAGAGGATTTGTATTGATTTTAGTGGCCCTGTGGGCTGTTTCGGTCGGCGCACAACAGACGCCATACAGAGGAGAATTCATAAGCTATGATATTCGTGGTGAGGCGGATGCAGGTACTATGGCAGGCTCGAAATATTATCGGGAACTGAAGTTCGAGCAAGGGTCGGCCCTGGTAGAGATTCCGGCGCTGTGGTTGGATCGCGATATTTATGTGCGCGATCCGAATTACAGTGGAAGGTTTTCTTTGGCGGTGAACGGCGAAAAGGCAGATTTCGAAGCGTCGGTGACACATCTTCTCAAGGAGGGTGATAACCTTATAACATTGGAGGGCGATGGAGTGTCGAAAGGATTTTTCGTGTGGTCGCAGCCGCGAATTCATATTCACGACTGGGTTGTGAGCGGCCACTACGATGAGTATGTGCGCGATAACGTTGTCGATCTGGAGGTTGTGGTGGTGAACGGATTCAATATGCCCGAAAAGGTGACGCTCGGTTACGACATTTACGACCCGACGGGAGCACTGAAGGACTATTTTGCGGTGGAGGCGGAGATTCCGGGGCGGGGTGCCGATACCATTCGTTTTTACAACAAGGTGATGGGCACGCAGAGGTTCCAATATACGTCGAAAAATCCGGCTCTCTACCGCGGTGTGATGACTCTGCGGCATAACGGTCGGGTCGAGGAATACGTCCCGTTTCGTATGGGATTCGGGGTGGCGGCTTTATGGGGTCCCGAAGCTCTCCCGAAGGCTGTATACATCACTGAATCTCAACCTAAAAGTGTCTATGACAAGTATGAGCGCGAAGGAACGCTTATCGTGGATCAGGCCGCTATCGAAGGACTGCCGCCTAATGACCCCGCTATGGTTTCTGAAGTTGTAGATCGTCAGGCCGTAATGTTTTACCGCAATCGCAATCGAGCCAACGTAGTCGGATGGTCACTGGGAACTCCTATCGGTAACGGATACAATATGTACAAAGCCTATCAGTGGATGAAACGCGCCGACTCTCTGCGACCGGTAATTTATCGCGGCGCCGATGGCCAGTGGAACACGGATGACAGATGAATGTCGATCTGATCGTTGTCGGTAAGACCGACTCTGAACACATTGCAGCGTTGGTCGAAATGTATGCCAAGCGCATAGCCCATTACGCGCGCTTCGGGATTGTCGTTGTGCCTGACGATGCACGTCTGATCAAACAATTCGCTCCCGGCGACTGGGTTGTGCTTTTGGATGACAAAGGCCAGAACTTTACCTCACTGGAGTTCGCCTCTTGGTTGGAGCGCAGACTTGCTCAGGGTGGCCGTAGGATCTGCTTTGTGATCGGCGGCGCTTATGGTTTTTCGGCATCCGTTCGTGCCCGTGGCGACGAGTTTTTGTCGCTTTCTCCTATGATTTTTTCCCACCAGATCATTCGCGCAATCTTTGCCGAACAGCTCTACCGCGCTTTCTCCATATTAAATAACGGCCCCTATCATCACGAATAGAAATTTTTACTATCTTTACGCTCCTAAGACCTAAAACACTACCTGATATGAAAACCTACGAAACAAAAGACATCCGTGACATTGTGCTTATCGGGGCTCCGGGCTCCGGCAAAACCACCCTGGCCGAGGCGATGGCCTTCGAGGGCAAAGTTATAGATCGTCGCGGAACGGTAGAGGGCGAAAACACCCTCTCGGACAACACCGACCTCGAACACGAATACAAGCGGTCGATTTACTCCACGATTCTTTACACTGAGTTTATGAACCGCAAACTCAACATCATAGACGTGCCGGGCTCGGACGACTTCTGCGGTGGTCTGTTCTCCGGCTTCAAGGTTGCCGATGTCGGTGTTATGCTGTTCAACGCTCAAAATGGCTTTGAGGCCGGCAGCGAAATCCAGCAACGCTATTCCGATATTCTCGGTAAGCCGCTCATCGGCGTCGTGAACCAGCTCGATCACGAGAAGGCCTCTTGGGAGACCACCATCGAGAGTATCCGTGCTGCGGCGCACATCAAACCCGTGTTGGTGCAATTTCCGGTGAATCCGGGGACGGGGTTCAATGCGTTCATCGACGTTCTGATGATGAAGATGTACCACTTTAAGGACGATAACGGTACTCGCGAGGAGATGGAAATCCCCGCCGAATACGCCGAACAGGCCGCTGCGCTGAATCAGGAGTTGGTCGAGGCTGCTGCCGAGCACGACGAAGCGCTGATGGAACTTTATTTCGAGAAGGGCACCCTCACTCAGGACGACATTCGTGCGGGTCTTCGTCTTGGGATCGCCCATCGGGCGGTGATGCCGATTTTCTGTGCTTCGGCGCGCAAGAATATCGGTACGAAACGCCTTATGGAGTTCATCATCAACGTTGCCCCAAATCCCACGATAGCGATGCCTCTTAAAGATGTTAAGGGAGCGGACGTTATTGCAGACTCGGCGGCTCCGGCAGCTATTTTCGTATTCAAGAGTCAGATCGAGAGCCACTTGGGCGAGATCAGTTATTTTCGCGTTGTTCGTGGTAAACTCACAGAGGGCGCTGAGTTGGTGAACACGCGCACGGGTAACAAGGAAAAAATCTCGCAGATTATGGCTGTTGCGGGAAAGAATCGCGTGAAGGTTACCGAAATGTTTGCCGGCGACATCGGCTGCACTGTGAAGCTCAAGGGCACAAAAACTAACGACACGCTGGCGGCTCCCGGAGCTCCCGTCGAAATCGAACCGATGCTCTTCCCCGAACCGCGTTACCGGGCAGCTGTTCGCGCCACGAAAACCGGCGAGGACGAAAAACTGGGTGAACTGCTCAACAAGGCGAAATACGAAGACCCGACGATCCTCGTGGCTTACTCCAAGGAGCTCAAACAGAATATTATCCAGGGTCAGGGCGAGCACCATCTCAACATTCTCAAGCGCCGCTTAGCCGACGAAAATAAGATGGATATCGAGTACTTCGCGCCCAAGATCCCCTATCGCGAAACTATAACTAAAGTTGCTCAGGCCGACTATCGCCACAAAAAACAGTCGGGTGGAGCAGGCCAGTTCGGTGAGGTGCACATCGTGATCGAACCATATTACGAAGGTATCGACGAGCCCACCAAATACAAGATCGGTGGCAAGGAGATCGCGGTGAGTATGAAGGGCAAAGAGGAACACGATATGGAGTGGGGTGGTAAGTTGCAGTTCTACAACTCCATTGTCGGCGGTGCGATCGATGCGCGCTTCCTTCCTGCTATATTAAAAGGTATAATGGAGAAGATGGAGGAGGGCCCTCTGACGGGTTCGTATGCTCGCGACATTCGCGTCGTTGTTTACGATGGTAAGATGCACCCTGTGGACAGCAATGAAATCTCTTTCAAACTGGCTGGCCGTAATGCGTTTAAGGAGGCTTTCAAGAATGCCGGGCCCAAGATTATGGAGCCGATCTATACTGTCGAGGTATTGGTTCCGAGCGATAAGATGGGCGATGTGATGAGCGACCTCCAGAACCGTCGCGCTATGATCCAGGGTATGTCTTCGGACAAGGGCTTCGACCGCCTCACTGCGAGCGTTCCTTTGGCCGAATTGTATCGCTATTCGACTACTCTGTCATCGCTCACAAGCGGGCGTGCTTCTTACACTATGAGGTTCGCGGGTTATGAACAGGTTCCCGCCGATGTTCAGGACAAGCTGCTGAAGGCCTACAACGACGAGGATAAGGACGAATAGTGCTAAGAATTTGTCACCCTGCCGAATTCGACTAACCAAGGTAAAAAGAAACCCCGCTCACCGGCGGGGTTTCTTTATTTAAGAGAAATAACTATTTCTTTTTCAACTCTTCGTAGAAGTTGAGTTCGGCAAGGTACATATAGGGTTCCACCCAGAACGAGAGGATACCGAACGTAATGATACACAGCAACCACCAACCGAAGAAACGCAGCATTAGGCAGAACAGAGTCCATTTGTAACCTCTCATCATTTCCCAACTTTTACGAAGTGCGTCCATAGCTGAGATATTAGGATCGTCGGCCAGAATGAACATACACATCGAAAGTCCCAGGGCAACTACAATACCCGGAATAACAAAAAGCGCAAGGCCGATGCCCACAAAAATACTCATCAACAGGTAGGTCAGCAGCGAGCGTCCGAAGTTGTCGAAGTGAGCGAACAACTCCTCGATCTTAGCCTCTCCACCCGCGTAGATTCCCTTCAGGATGAAGATGTAACCCAGCGTCAGCGGGCCTCCGATGATAATTGTTCCCAGCCCGAAGGTAACACCGCTTGCGGCGCCGAGGATAATGACAAAAACGAGGGTAGCCAGCGCAGCCATACCCCATTTGCCGCGAAGTTGCTCTTTGGCGGCGCGCATCAATTCAAGATTACTTTTCATAACAGTTTAAGATTTTAATTAATTAGTGGGTTTATTACGTGAATACAAAAAGCGTTTGATCTTCATCGAGGGGGTCTTTTTGAACTCTTCCGATTGCTCGCGAACCTCCGACAGGCGCGAGAAATTTGCCACACGGCTGTTCACATAGTTCATAGCCTCGCGGCGAATCTCTTCCATCCTGTTGGCCAGATTTTCTCTCAGGGTGTGATAGCGCCGCTCCAGCTCGTCGTAATTGAATTTTACCAGCGCGATGAGTTTTCCCTTGGAGTCCTCCGTGACGAGCGAATCGTCCACCCACACCAGCGAGTTCAATATACTTTCGATCTCTTCGGGGTAGATGTTTTCGCCACTTTGACTCACCAACATACTTCCCAGTCGCCCCTTGATGGTCACATACCCATCTTCGGCGATATGGGCCAGGTCACCCGTTCGGAACCAGCCGTCTTTCGTGAAAACCTCTTTCGTTTTTTCCGGATTCTTGAAATAGCCCTGCATAATGCTGGGTGTGAGAGCAATGAGTTCACCGTCGCCTTCTTCGTTGGGTTTCAAAAGTTTTAGCGTCACGCCCTTGACCGCCGGGCCGGTAGTGCCGAGGCGAACCATCGAAGGTGCAGCACCCGCTAACAGCGGTGCGGTTTCGGTCAGGCCGTAACCAATGGCATAAGGGAATTTTGCGTCGAGAAGAAATTGTTCCGTAGGAGTGTCTAACTTGGCACCACCGATACCGAAAAACCTCAATCGCCCGCCGAAAATCTTGTACAGCCTCCGCCCTGCGATCCTATGAAGCGCGCGACGAAGAGGCGCTTTCGAGTAAATCCAGCGCCACATTCCGTTACGAGTAAACTTTGCAAGAACCTGATTTTTATAGAGTTTATCCACTATCAACGGCACACTCAGCATTATCGTCGGCCGAATGTCTCTCATCGCCGGAACAAGCGTCGAGATCGTAGGCGGTCGGTCGAGATAATTGACCGACGCACCATAAGCGAACGGATATAGCATACCTATCGAGCATTCATAAGTGTGGCTCAACGGCAGGATCGACAGGAAAACATCGTCGGGCGTGATTGGGAAAATATCGTAAGCGATTTCGATTTGTGCCGCCAGCGCGCCGTGTGACAACATCACTCCCTTGGGAGCCGAGGTCGTGCCGGAAGTGTAAATTATCGCAGCTGTATCGTTCGCCGTAGGCTCTTTTCGTTCGCCTCGCTTGACGTTCTTGGCGCTATTTTGGTGCAGCACGCCCAGGTTTTTTGTACGGATTACAATCTTCTGATTATCAAGCGTATCCTTGGAAAGTTTGGAGTACAGTTTATCTGAAACCAGCAGTGCTTTCGACTCGCTGTGTTTTATGATTTGATCGAATTCCTCGCCCGAAAATCCCGGCAGGATCGGTACTACCACCAAGCCCATCTCCACCACTGCAAAATAGCAAACCGGCCAGTTTGGCATCGAGCTCGAAAGCAGCGCCACGTGGTCACCCGCCGATAATCCCGCGCCCAAAAGGATATCCTGAAGCTCCCTCACCCGTGTGTCGAACTCGTTGTAGGTCACACTTTCACGCTCGTACATTGCGTGTGAGATGAGGCCGGAGAATTGGGATATGCTGTTTCGATAAACCTCTGCCAGTGTATTCATTCTACAAAGATAATATTTTTATCTTTGCGGCGATGCTAAGTTACAAACATATTAAAAAATATGCTGCCAACGCCGGATTCGATTTATGTGGGGTAGCTCGTGCGCGAGTTTTGGAGGAACACCGGTCGCGCTACGAGGCGGGTTTGGTGGCAAGCAGCGAGGGCTATTTGGAGTATCTGTCGCGAAGTTTCGAGCGGCGCCTCGACCCATCCGGCCTGCTCTCCGATGCCCGCACTATCGTGGTTTGCGCAGTGAAGTATGATGGAATGGCCGCTAAGGACGGTGTGGCGGCTTTCGCTCAGGGGGAGGACTATCACGTACGCGTCAAGAGGATGCTGCGGGAGATTTTGGAGTGCCTTCACCTGAAGTGTCCGGAGCTTCGCGCCAAGGTTTGCTGCGACACGGCGCCTATCCTCGAAAAGGCTTGGGCGGTTGAGGCCGGTCTTGGTTGGCAGGGACGTAATTCGTTACTAATCAATCCTGAACTCGGTTCGTTCCTGAACCTCGGCGTGTTGATTCTCGACGCCTCGTGCGACTACTACGACACCCCTTTTTCCGGCTCCGACTGCGGAAATTGTCGCTCCTGCATCGTTGCTTGTCCCGTTGGCGCGCTCGGCGATATGACTCTCGACACGGCGCTTTGCATCTCGGCCCGTACAGTAGAGCACTCGCGCCTCCATTCCGACACTCCCGTCGAACCGATCCACGGTTGGGTATGGGGTTGCGATGAGTGTCAGAGAGCGTGCCCCAAAAATAAATCACCGAATATTTTGTGAATCAAGAACTTTTGTATATCTTTGCCTCGGTAAACTAATTTTTATTTTTATTTCACTTCTATGAAAGGCAAAGTTAAATGGTTCGACACAGCCAAAGGTTATGGTTTCGTGACGACCGAAGAAGGTCAGGACGTTTTTGTTCACTACACCGGCATTCAGGGCGACGGTTTCCGCGGTCTGGAGCAGGATCAGGCTGTGGAGTTCGACCTCGATGAGGGCAAAAAAGGCCCTCAGGCGATCAATGTTGTAGTCAGCAAGTAATAAGTTCCTACAATAATGTTTAAAGGGCGCGACTTTCGGGTTGCGCCTTTTTTATTTTTCGACGACGGGGAAAGCGAGATTGTAGAACGGTTTAGTAGCATCTTCTGAGCCGTAGATTATGTAGTAATCTATCTCCGTTCCTCTGTCGGTAAGCAGGCGTCGGGTATTTTCCAGTGTTTGTGAGGCCATTACTCCCGTTGCCCAGGCGTCTGCCACGGCACAGGAGGTTGCATTAATGCTCACCGAAAGGATCTCGCCCGCAGCAGGTTTCCCGGTTTTTGGGTCGATGGTGTGAACCCGCGTGCGCCCCTGTTCATCCACAAACCAGTTTCTGTAGTTTCCGCTCGTGGCTACGGCTCCGCTGGTCAATACAATTATTGCTTCGCGTTCGTGAGTCAGCCCGGCGATGGGCTTGTCGATCTGTATACGCCAGGTTCTGCCGGCAGCATTCACCCCAAGGGCACGAACCTCGCCTCCTATCTCGACCATATAGTCGGTAACTCCTTCTGCCTCAAGCATATCTGCGAGTTTATCGACTGTGAATCCCTTGGCAATGGAGCTAAAATCGAGCTGCACGCGCGGGTCGGTTTTGACGATGCGACCACGCTCCAACTGAACTTTATCAAAACCCACATACTCCATCAGACACTCAACGCAGGGCTCGGCCTGCTCCTCTTCCGGACCAAATCCCCAGGCATCGACCAAGGGTTTTACCGTGGGGTCGTAGTATCCGTTCGTTTTTTCCCAGACCTCTTTCGCCAGCTTGAAACACTCGTCGAGCAGTGGGGTAGTGGCATCAGTTTCGTTTCGATTGATCCGACTGGTCAGAGATTGCGGGTTGAATATCGAGAATGTGAGGTCTATCTCGTCGAACTTTGCGTCGATACGATCCTGGAGACCATCTTGGGCGTCCCGAACTACGATCACGTATGTCGTCCCCTGCTCGAAACCCGAAAATGTAGAGTAACGGGACTGGTCGCAGCCTACTAACAGCAAAATAAAAAATAAAAAAATCCGTTTCATACCTTAAGTAATATAGCGAAGTACAAAAGTAAGAATTTTTTTCAGAATTATTTTGCGGATTAAAAAATCTGCCTTATCTTTGCAGTCCTTTTCCACCAAAAATGGCCTAGGAAAAACACGATCTTTGACGTACTGGTATACTGAGAGAATAACAGAAATGTAGTTAAAGTTTATTCAATTCCTAAAAGGATAATTAAGTAGTCAGGACTCTAAAAGTACAAAAATTTTTTTTACAATGGAGAGTTTGATCCTGGCTCAGGATGAACGCTAGCGGCAGGCCTAACACATGCAAGTCGAGGGGCAGCATAAGAATCAGTT